>Ga0131853_10003925_pt1 | contig 26691 bp, 22 predicted proteins | sample TergutLab28metaG_FD_92764 | JGI IMG/M metagenome (GOLD analysis project Ga0131853, IMG submission 92764) | Labiotermes labralis P1 segment gut microbial communities from Petit-Saut dam, French Guiana - Lab288 P1 (version 2) (version 2) | ecosystem: Host-associated > Arthropoda: Insects >... | reverse complement strand
GGTTTAAGTTGTAACAACTTTTTTAGCTTCGACAACCGTTGCTCTGGGGTGTTCAAGGCCACAATAAATTCATTTGACAATTTTTTGCCAGAAAGATTTTTACCTTGTGTATAAGGTACCTCAATAAGCTCCCCACCCCACTCAGATAACACAGATATAACCTTATCTCTAATCTTTTGCTGTATTCCTGTCCGCCAATCGTCACCATGTACTACATAGTCAGGCTTTAGTTTGCGCAAATTTTGTGTATAGTCTAAAGTTTCTTGGATAACAACCCTGTCTACATTTTTGAAATTAGCAACTATTTGCGTTCGCTCGTCTGTACTCAAAATTGGTGGGCGTTTATATGTGGCAATAGCTTCGTCTGTTAAGATGCCCACAACAACCTTGCCATATTTTGCGGCATGATTAATAATATTCACATGACCGGTATGATATAAATCGGTTGACATTGCTACATATACAACTTTGTCAGACATTGTTTCGTCCTCCCCTGTTCTCTAACTGCTGAATAATATATTTGCCACCAGCCTCGCCGTTTCTGCCTGGGTGATAGAGGTACTGGTCTATGGCTTGCAGAATTTGCTCTTTGTAATCATCTTGACTAGATAATAGTTTAACAACCGCTTCATTTAGATTATTTGTATTGCCTACATCCATTGAAATTCCAACTTTATCACGAAGCGAAATATCTACTATTTCTAAACCAAACTGTTCGTAGTTGGGGTTCATAACCTTCATTGGCGTGTTAATGAATATGCAGGGCTTTAATGTGCAATAAGAAAACTCGAACGCGGTATTAGACCAGTCTGTTATTAACAAGTCTGATAAAAACACAGATGTATTATCCGAAAAGTCTAAGCCAAAAACAACTTCATCCGAGTATTTGGCATAGCGTTCTTGTAAAGCCTTCATGCGCTCTGGAAATAATCTAATATACTGAGGATGTGGGCGTACAATTATCTCGTATCCATGTCCTAGCAACGACTCTAGCAGCGGGTCAATGCAGCCATCAAGAATATTATCCACCTGCCAAGATGGTGCAATTAAAATCCTTGGTTTTTGATTAGCAATGTTAGGCAACTGTTTGTATGAATCCACCAACTGGTCATACAACCCATACCCAGCTTTTATAAGCTTCTTGCGCGGCAAATTTGCTAATTCTTCACGCCTGCGCATTTCCGCTGTCTGATGCTGTCCCACGCACAAAATTGTATTAAAATAATCACATGCGGCTTCTTTCATAGTAACATGTAAACTTGCAAGACTGTGCGGGATAAAAATATACTCTATATCATCACGCACAACAGAGCGCTTCATATGAAATGTTTGCAAATCCGGTACGGTCGTAATCATAATATTAGTGTCAAGCCTAAGCATTAGGCCGATAGTTTTTTGCTGGCTCGCATAGTACGGCAATAGTTGCGGATTCTGCTGTTTAAAAATGCTGTCATTTGGGTCGTTAGTTAAATAATGTATTGTTGTATCGCTATGTTCCAATAAGAAATCGATTATGTTCTTATAGTATCTATACTGCCCGCCAGTTAAAGCATAAAACACAACTTGCTTTTTTGCTGTTTTAAACCTGACACTATCGGCTTTTTCTCGCCTATGCAACTCTTTTTGTATGCGCTTTTCTTCCTGCAATTGCTCTGGTGTTTTGCGTATTGCTTGTAAATGTGCTAGTGCATCGGCGGCCAATTTTCTGGGTGGAAACAATAAATTCAAAAATAAAACTACGCCAATAGCGGCAAAGTTTCCCACTGTCCAATACAACCCAACGCCTACCGGCAAGACCCAAGCAAAATACAACGAAAGTCCAACTGTAAAAACTGTTAAACCTTTGTTTGTACGCCCACTTTGACTAAGTGCGCCCGGGCTTATGAAGTTTTGCACTAAACAAAATGAAAATGCCGCTATCCCAGAGAGCAAAATTATTATCAATTCCCAAGACGGGTTTAAGAACGAAGGCGTTATACCCAAATTAAGGCCAAGAAAATACAAATCCGTGGCATCTATTGTTTGAAAAATGTAATCGCCACCTACAACACCGGCCAAAGCAGCTTGAAACGCCTCGCGGTTTAGTGGGAAAACTTCCATAATGGTTAATTGCGGTGCAAATCCACCTTCTATACCTAGCCCGTACATAGCCTGCGTAAGTACGTTTATTACATCTGCATCTATACGAAGGATATGCTGTAACGGGCGGTACATAACCTGCAACATGCCCATTATCAAAAACAATTGCACCAACAGTGGTAAAATCCCAAGCAACGGGTTATATTTCTCTTTAGAAAAAAGTTCGTGCTGCGCTTCGTTTAACCCGTTTTTGTCACCAACAAACCTGTGCTTTATCGCATTAAGAGCCGGTTGTAACTGTAAAAGGCGTATAGAATTTTTATGGGCTAGCACCATAATAGGGAACAGCACAATTTTGACTATTATGGCAAAAACTAAAATTGCTAAGCCATAGTTACCTGTTAGATTATAAGCAATGTAAATGACAAAGCCCAATGGGATGCCTAAAATAGTGTTTATAAAGTTCAAAAATACACCGCCTAGTCTTCCAAAACGTCTATTGCATCGTCTTCTAACTCTGCTTGTGTGTGCTTGGGTGCGGAGATACTGTTACCGTTCTTTTTCGAAAACAAATTACGGATTTTTTTGCGAAGGGAGAAGAGGATTCCCCCACTCACTGCGGCTATTACTACGATTAATTGAAGTAGCATTCCACCAAAACCTGGGTCTAGATACATATCAACACGTCCTTTTGGTTTTTAATATTTAATCCTATTTCACTTGAAGTCTTCTATATACAAACTCCGCGAACTCAAAGTCGATTTGAGAATCAATATCTGTGGCTTCCAATTCATCAATTGGATGGATATATGGCTTTCTACCGACTACATTTTTGCATTTGACCATTTGCTCCCGAGATATAACATTACACGCAAAATTCAACGCGAGTATATCGGGTAAATCTTGACTTCTCGGCTGTTTTAACAAATCATAATTGATTGGTTTATTGTCCTTAAACATAAATTCTTTGACATAGTGAGCTGTGTTTACAGAATCAAACTCTTTGCAAATTTTTCTATAAATTTCTATTGTGTTATATAAGGACTCATCTCTAATAAGAGGATTTGTTACATTTATATATGCAACAACATCACCATTAAAATTCTCAGCCATATTTTGATATACATCGCTCATAGAAACTTCGTTAGAAGAAAACACAGCATCGCGCTTTACCACTTCACAGCCATATTCTTGCGCAATTTGAAGCATTCCTTCATCATTAGAATTTACTACAATTCCATCAAGATTTGAAATTCGTTTTAACTGACACAATTTTAATTCAAGTAAATTTGAACCTGCGAAAGATCGCAAATTTTTGTTTGAAACTCGCACCGATCCAAAGCGGACAGCAACCAAAGCTTTAATTTTCATTAAAACTACACCTCCATTTAGCACAAAATAGCCACACTAATACCATCACCTATTGGAAGCAGCTTTAGCTTTCCGGACTTAGCTTCATAATCTCTAACTGCTATTTCCACTCCTTTATATCCATCCGAGAAATAATCATGAACAAGAATGACTCCTCCTTTAACCATGCGTGGAATAAAGTATTCTAGACCAGCTAAAGTTGGCTGATACAAGTCAAAATCTAGGTTTACAAAACAAAAAATCTCATTAATACCAATTATCGTTTCAGGGAAATAACCTTTGCAAATGACACATTTTTCGGGATAAGGTAGCTTACTTATAACCATATCTTCACTAGTCATCTTTAAATGTCCTTCCCCAAATTCTGAAAAACCAGCCTTCTTATCAAAATTAGCATCACGGGCATCGAATCCAGAAAATGTATCGAACAAATAAAGTTTAAACTTTGGAAACACTCTGTTTATCTCCGCGGCGAACTCTCCCTGGAAAACTCCACCCTCTGCAACACAACCGTTAATATTGTTTTTATCAAAAAATTTACTAAGGCTTTCGAGAAACAATAATCTGGCTTTACTGTGCATAGCAACAAAGCTATCATCTATATTCTCATGATTTACCCCCATATCCACTAATTGCTTTTTAATAACATGTAACCCAGGATGTGATCCTATAATAATAACATAGCCATCTTCCGGATTAATCGCTTCAGGCCCAAAGACACAGATGCTCTTAAACTCTTCCCCTACTATTTTAGGATTATTATCAATAAAACCAATTACTTGATATTTTTTTGACACTGCATTCAATATTCCTCTTCCCGTTGACCCTGCACCAAAAATAAGTGCTTTTGGAAGTTGATCCTCCAATATACACACACCCTTCTTATCTAAAGTAAAGTCGAAAAAATTTACCATAGCAATCAGTCAGTAATACTAGCAGAATGAGCAGCAAAAGCAGCAGGAATATCGTGAAGGGAAGTAACATAGACAATTTCATGATATTCAAGCGATAGATGAAAATGTAAATATCTGCGCCCTTGCCTCGCAAACATGACACCAACTTCAGGCTCATTTGCACGTATACGCGCCACCACATCAACTGGAGGGATATAATCAAAGTGTTCATAGTAGTAATTTATCAACGCGCGCACATCACCATTCCATGCAGGGTCATGTGTTAACAATGCCTGACCTGCTGCATTTGGTGGTTTAACGAATAAAACCGAGTTATACATGCCAACAGGCCAGATATTTCCGAAAGCACTGCCTCCCATCGAAAAATCATCAATCTGGCTAAAATGTTCTTCCCTAACTGCAAGATTTGGCAAAAAAGTTCCATGGTCGCTCGTTATAATAATTAGACTATTATCATACACCCCTTGATTTTTCATAGCATCAAAAAGTCGCGTAAGTTGAGTAAAAAAGAAATATACTTCATTGAGAACATCTTGTTCGGTCATTTCTGAAGGCTCTATGTCTATAATTTGCCCGTCATGTGCAAATGCAACAGGTGTATGTGTGGCTATTTTCCATAAATAGAGCAATTTGTCTTGTTCGTCATAGGCACTAATCCAGTCAATAAGTAAATTAAATGTATCAATATCGTCAAACGACTGTTCCATCATAAGTGTAAACGGCTCCAACGACGGGGGCAGCGTAGTAGCAATAAACGGATTGGGAAGCCAATACCCAGTTAGCCTCGCCAAAGATGTATTCATAGCTGATCTAAATACAACCCACGGGCCAGTTCGCCTAATCCCTCTCACAGCCTGAAACTCTTCTTGCGTATTTATATTAAATACAGGTCTGCCATACTGTAGCCCTCCGATTATGTTAACACCCACCCCCAAGTAGTGTAAGTCTGATAAAAAAGAATTTGAAAGTGATTGCTGATTATGTTCTTGCAACATTTGAAATACATTGTTGATACCATCGCTATCTTTGTCTGACGAATACAATTGTCCTGATTGAATAGCTTGCTTAGAAAACATTGTAAATGGAAACGATGAAAATGCTCGCGTAAATAAAGTAAATCCTTCAAAATAATCCAAAAATTGCGGGTGTTCCTCAAAGACCCTTTCGGCAACAGTACCCTGCATCATGTCAAGAACAATCACAACAACATTACGCCCTGTACTAAATGTTGCGGCAGACCTTATAGCCTCTTCTTGCCTACGTAACTCAAAAGAACCCGTATACATAGAACGCACACCAATACCCGCAAATGCAACAACAACAATAAGTACCGCAACAGGAACAAAACGCAAATACTTTCTAAACGCAGATACAGTCAACAAGCACACCAAGAAAACCACACTATTTCGTACAATTGGCATTATATCGTCGCCAATTCGTCGCAACTCGTCCCGCCCATCTAATATTCCAGCCTGAAACGGTATTATCAAAAGATTTAATAAACATAAAATAAGAATAGATGTTAAAAAAACCTCCAGATATTTATACCACTTGTGTAAAAGAAATACACAGCACGCAAATAACAATGACAGTCCTAAAAAGAAAACTATTACCGTAGCTATCACAGTATTGTCCAACATAAGATTTGCTGCTGTTGCAGCATTCACAGGCCCCAGCACAAAAACAGTGAAGCAAATCGTAAACAATACACAAAAACAATGCGCATATTTCAAAAGCGTTTTTTTATCAAAGTTATCCTTTTCCAAATCCTCAAATGAGTTTGTCATAATTTCGCCCCTAAAAATTTACTTTTTTATAATGCCTATTTTCGATAGAATTTTTACAATACAATTCCTAATTCTCCACGAACGCAAAGTATATATTGCATTAATTTGTGTTTCAAGACCGACAGAATAGCTAACAATTGCTTTTCGTTGTGCTTCAAGTTCATCAATATAGGTTGTCAAGGACTTATGTTGCGTTTCAAGTTCAGCTATATATGTTGCCATCGACTTTTGCTGGTTTTCTAATTCCCCGATATAAGCTGCCATTGACTTTTGTTGCACTTCTAGTTCAGATATATAAGCCTCCATTGATTCATGTTGTATCATAATTTGCGTAATTTCGTCAAATAATGTTTCCTCAAAGGCCCTTTGCCCCGCTCTGCAGATATAGATTTGTTCAAAAGCAACAGCAATGTTTGCATTTCCGCTACTATGAATATAGTCATATTTAAATGTAATTCTCAATTTTTCACTTACATGCTCAGCGGGTATTGTAAACCGAATATACTTCTTTCCTGCTTTCAGCCTGAATACTTCACAATCTACATCATTTACTTCGCAGGTTACCGTTTGCACGGCATCGTCACCTTGAGCTGTAGCAACACCATATAGAATAACGGTAACACTCAATGGCTCATTTATTGGTTCAGTTAAATCAAATTCAAAGACAGAACGGTTGCCATTAGACCACGTACAAACATCTTCCAATTCGTGAAGCCCTTCAATGCAATAATACGAACCATATTCGTGAGGCTTATGCCCCCTTGAAAAATACAACGTATCTCCCAAACGATATTCTCTTCCAGATGTCATGTAATAAAATTGCAAATCCTCATCAGATATTCCACTAGTAAAATGTTCAAATGAATACATATACATAGATTCTTCTGAGGAATTGGAAAGTAAAAGATTTAAATAATCAGGACATGTAAGCCATGCAAAGGGTATACATAAACCAAATACTACAAAGTTGACAAATTTAAGCGGGGCAACCTCTTTGCTATTGTCATCAATGCCCTCGTTGCAGAAGCTATGCACTATAAATGAGCCAAATTCATGGGCGATGCGCCCCGCAAGCATTGCCTCGAACATACCTTTTGTAGTAAAACCAAAAACACGCTCGCACTTACAACAAAAGTGGAAACATGACGGCGAATTATCTAAGGCTTCTTTCAATGCCTCGTACCCAGGTCTCGTACGAATTAATACTTTATCATACTTTTCGACAACACATTTTCTCATTTCTGAATCAGATACAAAATCTTGTCCTATGTGACGAAGAGAATGATTATGATTGTTATAAAGAATACCTGCTTTGTATTCTGGTTCGTTATCAATATTATGAATATCTTTTAAATACTGCTCCGATACAAACAATCGTAAAATACCTTTTCGTGTTAGCATCGGTACATTTGAGTTTTCGTTAATAAACTTATCATATCGTGACTTTACAGCCTTAGCATCATTACTATCTATGATACTAAAGGCATTTGCAGCACGTGTAAGCGGTGGTCTAAGAACACCGCCACCTTGAAAAATAACAGGTATACCTTTCTTTTTTAAGACGTCCTGCAGCGATTTTGGCAAATGCTCGAATACCAAAATCCCTTTGGGCATCTCATTAAAATCTTCAATTATTTTGTTCAACAAACCTTCAACTGCTCGCTCAAACTCGAAACAATTGTTTCTTTGTAAATCTATCCAACACTCAAAAGTAGATGAGTATCTAGAAATAATCGATTTCTCTACTACCTCTGGAAACGGATATGCTTTCAGTACCTGCATATTATCATTTGTAGGGAGCTGATTCAATCCATATGAATCAAACACATCCTTTAGTGACATGCCAAACATAGAATGCTCAACGTTCGAGAAGCGTTTAAAATATCGTTCAGGAGCTATAATTGGCCAGTCATTTTTCACACATGCCACCGTATACCAATAAAAATGTGCCCAAAAGAAATAATTCTCGGTTCTGTTATCAGTATCCATAGTAAACACAAAAGGAACAAACATAACAACTCTCCTACATACTAACGAGTCTTTCTATCTACGAAAAATTCGTTTCAATCCTTCTTTCACAACAACAATTAATCCATATTTCTTAACCGCTCTTTTAATCATAGAAAGAACAAAAACAAAACTATTTGGTCGAAGCAGCGTATCAATGTCTTGAGTTGCGGCCATCTCACCGCTCTCCTCTGCATCTTCCCCATAAACTATACAACTCAATACCTTTCTTGGTATCGGCGCCAAAACAGTTCCGCCTACTCTAATTTTATCTGGCAATGGGGTTGGCAACTGAAATTCCATATACGATGGCGAGGATAAAAACACCCAATACCCTTTTGATAACACTCCATTATTTCCTTTTATTTCAATTGATGTATGCTCCACCTCATCATCATAAAGACAATCCAGTGTTAAATCTCCTAAAGCAAATCCGGTTACATTTTCTCCTATATCCCAACGCAATACGTTTTCAGCAGATTTATTAATCGCATACGTTTGTATAAACTTACCTGGAAATCTATCTTTTCCGTCATATATAACATCTTGTTCGTCAAATTTTATACCCCGTTTAAAACGTAGACTTGAATAAAACCGAAAATGTTTAAAATTTTCCGCAACTAGGAGTCTTTCTGCATATACTTGGCTACTATTGAGCAAACCACTAACACCAGATGGTGCAACCCTCACATCTTTGGAATATGCTGTTTTCAAATCATCCACATCAAGATTTTTGTTAAGACGCCCCTCTATGACAATATTAGAAATAACGCCCTTACTCTTGGGTAAAATATATGCAAACACTCCCGGCCAAAGGCAGTACATTGCCCCGTTGTGCAGCACAAAATTTCCATAAGCATCACTTGCTCCTAGAATCTCAATACTTCCGTTTTTGAAAGTTATTGTACATTTAAAGTCTTCTATAATATATCCATGCCAACTAGACACATACCAAATTGAAGCCCCTATAGAGCCATCTGTATCATATCTCTGTGTGAAATGACCTTCATAAAGAATGTTGTCGGTATCAATTCGTGGATTATCACGGGTTAGGCCATAACACGACACCAAGTAACTATCTGTTTTAATTTGATTAGAGCAATATGGAATTGTCCCAATTAGATATTCATCGTAAAACCCTCTTGCTGTAAAGTCATGTGTAATCCCATGTTCCTTAAATAATTCAACCGTGGCTCTAAACCATTTTCCCGCAAACAAACCATATTCAGTAAACTTGTACGGTATAGGTAAACGTGTATTTTTCGAGAACGAGTAAAATGTTTCGCTCCGCTCAAGACTGCGCTTCGGTGCTTTGGCTTCAAATTCCCAGGCACCTTCATCATGTACTAAATACTCTAGAAAAACACTCCTACGCCATAGCCCCAAAATTAGATTAGGTGTATTATTTCTTACGGCACTGATTTTTTCTAACCCTAATAAATTACTCTCTTCCGCTTCATACCCCAAGTCAACGAGAAAAATCGCTCCTATTTCAGAATCTTTGCGCATATATGACAGGCAACGCTCTATACTTGCAGTATCAACGAAGTCATACAAAAAAAAATCATCCAGCATAAAAACAATGTATTCTGCATCTACGCGCTCTAAAGCTTCTTTAAGCCGCCGTGTCCACGAGATATCCTTGCTATTGGATTTAAGAGAAGTAATTGAAACATAGTCATTTTTACAGTCAAGTGTTTCTGTATTCACATAAACTGGATATGGGTTATCTGACCAATATTTGTGGAACAGCGTAAAAAAAGGCTCCCATATATCTGAATAACTATCACACGAACTGACAACTACAGCACAATCAGTAGGAGTTTGGCTTAACATTTATGCATTCAACCCTTCATAGTTTATAACTGAAAATCTTCTTTACTATACGGACAACGGTTTTTGATATGCCCTGTTCATTTATGGAGCGAAGAACTCTGCGGCATACACTAACCCGCTGCTCCCCAACTCCTACATCACCAGAGATAGGAGTTAGTTGGGCGTGTATTGACTCAATACCCAATGATTGACACATTACATCCGCATATTCCATTGCAATTGTCCTTCCCACACCATTTAGGAAAATTCTAATACTTAAATAAAAGTCAATTTTATTACTCCACATAAGAGAAATATCTTTATCTGATAAGCTTTCTATAATGCTAATCGCTAGTTGGCTATACTCAATATTGCTTCTGTAAGATTTATTATCTTCGCCCTTTCTTATTATTAAAAGTGTTTCATTAATCAACTTACTACCGTATTTAGAAATCGCACGCCCCAAGTATTCTTGCCCATACGCAATTTGTAAACTGTCGTTCATCACGCCTACATCTAAGATGCAACTTCGCGGATAAAGACAAGAATCATGCATTGTAGAATAAAGCACATGAAAAGACTTAGAACACTCTCTTTCAGGATATTCGGCAATGATTTGATCTGGTCGAGAGATAAAAATAGATTCGTTCTTTTCATTAATTACTTCATAGCTTGACAACACAACAGTGCTTCTATCTATAAGACTTCCAAGACACTCTATCTCTCGTTCAACTTTTTGTGGATAAAACATATTATTTGGCATTAGAAACGCGAAGTAATCGCCTCTTATTTCGGAAATACCTGAATTAATATATGCAGCTATGTTCCCGCTATCATCAATCACATGTCGAATTCCATTGCCATAAGATTTTATTATTTTTATTATATTTTTATCAGAAGAGCCTGAAACGGCAACAACCTCTATATTATCGTAAGTTTGAACAAGTGCGCTACTTATAGTTTCCCGTAAACATTTTGAATAATCCGATACTGGTATTATGACAGACACAAGCGGGCGAAAAGTGCCTAATTTACTATCTTTATCATTCTGCGCTATTGATGTATTTGTTTCGTCCATAGCTAAATTATTCCCCTTTTTATTAAAAGTACGTGCCATTTTAAGCAGAATACCTAATACAAAGAATTGCCTTGACTTAAACAACAAGCATATAATCTTTTTTTTACCTGTTAAAGCTCGCATTTCCTCTCTTGTCATAGAACGCAACACATCGCTAATAATCGACTTGTCTAAATTTCTATAGATAGAAAAATCACATTCTGCCGCTCGATGAACTACATCTATTGCGTAGGCGATTAGATATTCATTAACAACTTTAAAATTATATGATACTAATGCCTCCTTAAAATCCTTTATTGTAGCAATACACCAATTTATATCCACTTTACTTGAAAGTGTGTTGGAACTGGTGACGTAGTTATAAAGAATTTCATCAAGAAAAAAAATAGCGCGGCAATCTGCAATGACTTCTACCTGACGGACAGCCTCGGCACCTGGAAGGTGAGGTTTAAAAGTATGTGCTTTTTCTTTTCTTACCATACAAGTTACATCGCAAAATGGGGTAGCCATAATTACGTCTTTACGGATATGAAACACATCTATAATTGGCTTGGAATACAGTCTTGAACCGCCACATTCTTTGCTCATATAGGGGGGCCAAGCAGTATTCCAAAACCCCCAATATACCATGTCTACATTTTCATGCTCATTAGCTACTTTTAGTGCGTATTCCAGTGTCAATGGATTAATAAAATCATCTGCATTAACATGCATGATCCATTCACCTGAAGCCTTTTCTTGCCCACGGTTTCGTGCTTCCCATACGCCTCCATTCGAATAGTGGAAACAATGAACTCCACCTTCACATCGAAGTTTATTATGTTCCGTATATTCATCTAGAAATTTAGCAAGTTCCGGAGCAGAACCATCATCTGTGATAATCAGTTCAAAGTTTCTATATGTCTGCTTAAGAATGCTTTCAAAACAACGTAATAACTCGTTTTCAGTTTTATTATATATCGGCACTAATATGCTAATCATTATTTATACCTCACTCTAAACCAGAGTTTATAACCCCATGAAAACAATTTGCTTTTCTTAATCAGACTCTGTATGCCCAGCATGCGTACAATTTGCGATATGGTTGAAAGGGTCTTATACAATGCTCGCTTGACAAACCTGATGAAAAAAAATTTTCTTCCTCCTAAATGTTTGAGTCGTTCTTTAGCATACAATCTAGCACCTTCATATCGCGTATACCACAGGAATGCTGTTTGTTTATCCCAAAAATCGCGCTCTGTACCATCAATTCTGATTGTTTCTTCTTTTGTGACACTTTTGAGCATATCAATCCATAATTGTTCTGATTCAATGTCATTTTTTTCATATTTATGTGTGACCTGCGTCCCATGTTCACGAAGTCTCACCAGCGACTCGTTTACATATGTGAGCTTCTCACCCCTAAACATCTTAAACCACAAATCATAGTCTTGAACAGAGCGCAGTCTCTCATCGAAATTACCAACACGGGCAAAATGACTTTTGTGTATCAACAACGTACAACCATTCAGTACTTGCCTTAGTATCGGAAATAATCCAAACGTCAAATCATATTGGGGATAATGTTTTGCAATATCCATTGTGGCAAGTAGTATACCATTTTTATCAATTACGTCATAATTCGAATAGGCGATCCCACTAGGTGTATTGACTAATGCATTAACTTGGCTTCTAACTTTATCCGGAAGATATAAATCATCATGGCTAAGCCAAGAAAAATATTCACCATACATTAGGGTTATCCCCATATTCAGCGCAGTAGATACTCCACCATTTTCTTTGGAGTAATAACGAATTTTATCGCTATACGATAAAGCGATTTTTTCTGTCTTGTCTGTAGATCCATCGTTAATAATAATAATCTCAATATTCTCGTAAGTCTGTGCCAATGCACTGTCTATAGCTTCTGTGAGATAATTATCACCGTTATATACCGGGATAATTATTGAAACCAAAGGGGTCATTTTTTCCGCCATATCATACGGTTAATAACATCTGTATAGCCTTGAATAATACCACATACTTTGGCACTAACATTAGCATCTTCATAGTCAGGAACAGGGTTGGAAGAAGTTTGTTTTAAACGAGTTGCCAGTTCAACAGCCTGTAAAATCGCAATTTTACCAATCCCACCAATAATCATACTACATCTGTCTATTGCTTCCTGCCGCTCTGTGCTCGTGCGTGCAGAAACTGCAGGGAAACCGAGAATAGAAGATTCCTCTGCCAATGTTCCACTATCCGATACCACGCAAAACGCACTCTCTTGGAGGGCAATATAGTCTGAAAAGCCAAATGGCTCATGCATTCTCACTAATGGGTCAAATTTTACATTGCGAGCATCTATAGCTTTTTGACTACGAGGGTGGACAGAATACAATACAGGTAGCTTGTACGTCTCCGCTAATCCGTTAATAGCATCGACCAATTCATAGAAGTTATGCTCATTATCAATATTTTCTTCTCTGTGAACCGATAGAAGAATGTACCCCCGTACATTTAACTCAAGACGGGACAGGATGTCGGACGGCCTGCGATTTTGAAGCACCTCTCTCATGGGAGAACCCGTCGCAAACGTATATTCTCGTTTAAGTCCCTCTGCTAATAAATTACGCCTGGCTTGTTCACTATATGGCAGGTTTACGTCACTTATATGATCCACTATGCGCCTGTTTAATTCCTCAGGTAGGTTTTCGTCAAAACAACGGTTACCAGCCTCCATGTGAAACACAGGAATTTTCAAACGCTTTGCAGAAATTGCGGCAAGGGCGGAGTTGGTATCGCCAAGAATAAGAACTGCATCCGGGCGAATTTCAGACAAAACACTATAGCTCTTGGCTATGATGTTACCAATAGTTGCGCCTAGATCTTCCCCAACGGCATCCATATAATAATCCGGCTTTTTAAGACCCAAATCTTCAAAAAATATTTGGTTTAATGTATACGCATAATTTTGCCCTGTATGGATAAGCACATGGTCAAATACATTGTCAGCAAGTTTAATCACAGAAGAAAGGCGAATAATTTCTGGGCGCGTACCCAAAATTGTAGCAAGTTTTAATTTTTTCATAGTTACACCTCAAGGAATATTGTATCAGGACGTTCTGGGTTAAATTGCTCGTTACACCACATAAATGTAACTAAATCTACATCACCTAAATTTTCAATGTTGTGTGTGTATCCGGGAGGTATATCAACAACCTCTAATTTGTCACCGGACACAAAATATTCGATAATCTTATCGCACCCTATATGCCGAAAGCGTACCACGCCTTTGCCACTTACCACCAAGAACTTTTCATTTTTGGTTTGGTGCCAATGGTTACCCTTTGTTATATTAGGTTTTGTAATATTTACAGAAAACTGTCCATGGTGCTGTGTGCGCAATATTTCTGAAAAACTTCCGCGACTATCTACGTTCATTTTTAAAGGATAAGAAAATTTATCCTCTGGTAGATATGACAAATATGTGGCGTGAAGTTTTTTTACAAATGGCTCACTTAATTCTGGAGTAGATAAAGTAGTACGGCTATCCCTGAAGCTTTCGAGTAAACATACAATATGCCCCAAAGTGGCATTGTGCGTAATAACAGGCACATTTTTATCTTGCAACGCATGTTTGAACGCATCAACAACATCATCAATATATGCCAAAGTCAATTCTATGCTTGGATCATTTACAATTATCGGCAGCTCCCTTGCAATATTGTGGCAAAACGTTGCGACAGCACTGTTATAATTAGGGCGACACCACTTTCCAAAAAGATTTGGGAAGCGATAGATAAATATTTTAGCCCCTGTTTCTGTAGCGTAAGTTCTAAGCAATTCCTCACCAGCAAGCTTAGAATGACCATAAGGGTTGTCGAGAGCGACTTGGGTTGAAGAAGATAAAACAATAGGGCAAGTGTTGCCATTTTTCTTTAACGTTTCAAGTAGTAGCTTTGTAAAACCGAAATTACCATCCATAAACTCTGCCTGATCTTTTGGGCGATTTACCCCAGCTAAGTGGAAAACAAAATCAGCACTTTGGCAATATGAATCAAGCAGAGATGGATCGGTATCCACATCATATTGATATACTGTATGGTCCGATAATGCGACGCATAGATTTTTTCCTACAAAGCCATTTGCACCGGTTACAAGTATTTTCATTAATATGCCTCCGGATTTTGTCCTGCAATAGACTTTTGGATATAGTCAAGCTTTAACAATAAATCTTTAAGTTCATCTTTATCTAGCCGTTGAGTGTTATGAGATGTATAATCAACTGCTTCGGAAATTGTATCAAGCCCACTACGTGTGAATTTGCTGTAGTTCAAATCACGGCCATCAAGCGGGATACGATAATACCCTCCCATATCCTCTGCACGAGCAAATTCCTCTCTTGTCAGAAGCGATTCAAATAATTTTTCGCCATGGCGTGTACCAATTTCACGAATGTTAACTGGGTAGTCAAAAATATCACATAAGGTTTCGGCAAGTAATTGGATAGTTGCCGCTGGAGCCTTTTGAATAAACGTATCACCACTATTACCATGAATAAATGCAAATAACACCAACTCTACAGCATCTTCTAAACTCATCATAAATCGGGTCATATTAGGGTCTGTGACAGTTAGCGGTTGCCCTTCCTGTATTTGTTTAATAAATAACGGGATTACCGAACCACGCGAACACATTACATTTCCATAACGGGTAACGCAAATAGTCGTTGTTTTTGCACTTCTGGTTTTGGCTAATGCAGTTTTTTCCATAAGTGCTTTAGACATTCCCATAGCATTTATCGGATAAACAGCTTTATCTGTGGAAAGACAGATTACATTTTTAACACCTGCATCTACTGCAGCATTAACCACGTTTTCTGTACCAAGTATGTTTGTGCGAACAGCTTCACCCGGAAAAAATTCACAAGATGGCACTTGTTTTAACGCAGCAGCTTGAAAAACATAATCGACACCTTCCACTGCAGCGCGAATGCTTTCATAGTTTCGTACATCGCCAACATGAAATTTTAGCTTTGTGTTTTGATAAACATTACGCATATCATCCTGCTTTTTTTCGTCACGGGAAAAAACACGTATTTCTTCAATATCGCTATCCAAGAAACGTTTTAGAACAGCATTTCCAAATGAACCGGTTCCCCCTGTTATTAAAAGAGTTTTTCCTTTAAAAGTCATTGTGCATATCCTCCAGTTATTGATATACTTCCAATATTTTATCACACATCGTTTTAGCATCCAATTCAGCAGATAGAACGCTATCTGCACCATCTGCACGATTATGCTGTATCATATCAAACGCAGTTTTAGCCCATACATTAACATCGTCCAACGGCAAAAACCTAATATAATCACTACAGCTAACTGTTGTTGGCACGTGCTCAGATACTACACAGCCGAGCCCCGCACACTGTGCCTCTACAGCTACCAGCCCAAACCCTTCCGATAAAGACGGTAACAAAAACACATCAAATGCTTGATATAACTTATTAACATCATGTCGAGCACCTAAAAACTTCACATAGTCCGACAATCCGGCAGTGTGGACAGCAGACTTAACGTTTTCTACTAATGGTCCATCACCGACCAAAACAAGTATACAGTTGGTATGCACTCGCATTGCTTTAAAAACATCCAGCAAAAACATATGGTTTTTTAAAGCCGAAAATCGTGCGACATGTCCGATACAAAGTACGTTATCTGCTAACCTAAGTTCCTCTCGAATTTGTTTTCTAATTACTTCGCTATACTGAAATTGGGATGTATTTATCCCATTGCTAATTATGTGTATCTCTTTATTGCTCTTATTAAAAGCAAGTTGAGCTGCTTTTTCAGAGACAGCAACATAGGTATTAGCCCAACGCGAAATTCCTACAGATAACATACTATTTCGCATCCGTTTACCAAATGTATCTGCTCCCACTGCACTATGTGCATGAATAATACGCACTGGTACTTGCTTGTGCAATGCCTCTCGCAAATATATAAAAGCTGAATTTAAGAGATGCCCATGAACAACTCCATATGGCGGATTTTCTTGAAGAAGGGCCGAAAAAGCTTTTGCATAAGAAACTCCTAGCCGTTGAGTAATGTTCGGCAATACATACACATTGCCGCCATGTGAGATAACTTCCTTCTTCATCAATGGATCACAATCGCCGTAAACAGCAATATCTTGCGTAAATTCTTTTATACCGCTAACAAGCATCATTACAACTGATGCAACGCCACTATCCGGGGTTAGCTTGTCTAGTACATGCAGTACACGATTATTACTCATAACCATTTTGGCTAGGCTGATACATGCTACATACGTTGTCTGCGTTACCAATGTGTATCATTTCACCTTTTTGAAGTATCATCGCTTTTGTACACAGTTTTTTGATAGTATCTATCGAATGGGAAACCAATAATACAGTCGTACCACCGGACATTAACTCGGCAATGCGAGCTTCACACTTTTTTGCAAACTGATAGTCACCTACGCCTAATATTTCATCAACAATTAAAATGTTCGGATCAATTTGGGTTGCTATAGAAAATCCAAGCCTTGCTTGCATACCTGACGAAAAATTCTTTAAAGGAACATTTTCAAATTCCCACAATTCAGCAAAATCCATAATATCTTTGTATAATGTTTTCATATAAGAGGGAGAATGACCAAACATTGCGCCATTCATATAAACGTTTTCTTTTGCAGAAAATTCAAAATCAAACCCTGCACCAAGTTCAAGTAGGGGCGCAACCTCACCGCTTACTACAATAGAGCCCTTTGTTGGTTTAAAAACACCTGAAATTAACTTAAGAAGCGTGGATTTACCGGAACCATTCAATCCAAGTATCCCACAAATTTCACCACGATTAATTTCAAAACTTATATCTTTAAGTGCCCAAAACTCATCATAATAAAGTTGCCCCTTCAATGCCTTAACAACATATTCCTTTATCCCCATAACCTTATCCCGGCTTAGGTTAAACATCATAGAGACATCTTTAACTGAAATAGCTACGTTATCCATAATGCTCCTTTACAAATATAAAATATACTTGTCTTGTTGCGCAATTTTTACATATAAACCGACACCCAAAGCCGCAAACGCAAAACCCAAACAAATAATATTTGCCCACAATCCGGGAACAGTTCCGTAAAGCGCGACATTGCGGAAATAGTTCACAAAATGAAACATAGGATTTAGGTGAATCAAGTGATACACTCTAGGGTTAAGGATGCTAACCGGCCAAAAAATAGGGGTAAGAAACATAAGCAACGTGACTAAAATGCTATATATATAAGCGATGTCACGGAAGAACACAGCCATTGCCGACAGTAACATTCCAACGCCCATCGAAAAAATGACAATGTACATTATCGGAACTGGAATCAAAAGCATTGTCCAGTGAAAGGGAGCTCTTAGTATTAAAAATACAATTAGGAATGCAAGAAACGAAAATCCCAAATTAACTACGGATGATATAACACGCGAAATAGGAAATATATATTTGGGAACATACACCTTTTTTATTGTAGCAGCACCACCAACAATTGAACCCATGGCCAGCGAGGTCGATTCACTAAAAAAGTTAAAAATCAGCTGCCCACTTAGCAAATACAAAGGAAAGTACTCTATTTCAAACCGAAAAATTGTAGAAAATACCATGGTGAGAACTAACATAGTAAGAAGCGGATTAAGCAAAGACCAAAGAATGCCTAATACGCTTCTGCGATACCGGGTAACAAAGTCCCTCTTGACCATAAGGAACAGCAAATGTCTGTACCGTTTAAGTATAGCCAACTGGGTTGCCACATAGAGCCTTTTTGTAAGAATAATTAAACCAAATATTACAATTAGCGATACTGTCATAGCAATAAACACATTATAAAATATAAGCATTGGTATATTACCCGGACGTTGTCCACCTACCTCTACAGGAAGATAGTACCAAAACACTACAAACAATATACTTGTTAATACAAACGCTGTAATAGCAAAATGCTTTTTTGTCATCATGCCTCCTGTAACTCAATTCTGAGTTACCAACCTCGCCTAATATGAAACCGCTTTGACACACTATGCAACCCATAACGCAATGCCAACAATGCCGACAACACCGCATTATAGCCAGCCTTGCGATAAGCCCTATATATCATTCCGGCGGACTTAACCCGGTTGCCGGACTTGGAACTGTCAGACATACGATAACGTAACAACGGCTTGTCCAAACCGTATGCATACGCTACTTCTTTCAAAATTTGTAGCCAAACCGCATAGTCTTCGTGCAAGTTGCCTTCCGGGAAAGGGTAGCGTAGCAGTAAATCGCGGCATGCTATCACAGACGAACACGACATCACATTGGCTTTCAGCAAATCCCGATACCCTATCTTCCTTTTGACATGCAGTACATAGTTGGAACAAATATTATTTTCATTGACATACGAAGTGCTTGTAAATGAAATTTTGGCCGATGTCTCTGACATAAAATCTAACTGTTGCTGTAGTTTACTGTTACACCAGCAATCGTCACTGTCTAAAAAAGCAACCCATTCACCATAAGCGTGCTTAACACCAAGGTTGCGCGCATTAGCAACACCCTTATTACGCTTATTTGTAAGCAGCCGTATGCGTGAATCGCTTGTTGCAAGTGTACAGACTATTTGCGCTGTAGTATCACTGGACGCATCATCAACTACAATTAATTCCCAGCTATCATATGTCTGCGAGATAACCGAGTCAATGCTTAACGCAATGGTCTTTTCCGCATTGTATGCAGGCATTATTATGCTAACCATCTTACAACAGCCCCATATTCTTGTGTGACACAACTGAAAAGTACGTCAAATACAAGGGAAATCGTAACATTTTAAGTGTTTTGTGTCAAGTTTTTACGCATACATATTAATCTCTGTCATGTGAGCATACAACCCGTCGCGCGCCACCAACTCGTCATGAGAGCCTATATCTTCTATTCTGCCCTCGTTCAGTACAACAATTTTATCCGCACGTTTAATAGTAGACAGCCTATGGGCAATGATGACCGTCGTACGGTTTTCCATGACACCTTCTAAAGCTTCGCGGATTTGCTTCTCGGTTTCTACGTCTACAGCGGCAGTGGCTTCGTCCAGTATTAAAATTGGACGGTTGCGGAGCACTGCCCTTGCAATGGAAACACGCTGTTTTTGCCCGCCAGACAGGCGCATCCCGCGTTCGCCAACCATTGTATCGTATCCGTCGTCCAGTTGTGAAATAAAGTCATCGGCACGGGCTATACGGGATGCTTCTTCCACCTCTTCTCTGGTGGAATTCGGTTTGCCATAGGCAATATTTTCGGCAAGGGTATCATTGAATAGGAACACATCCTGCATAACATTACTCATGGAATTGCGCAGGCTTTCCAGCGAAACGTTCCTTAGGTCGTGTCCGTCCACAGTTATCACACCGTCTACAGGGTCATAGAAACGGTTTAGCAGGTTGATAAATGTGGTCTTGCCAACGCCGGTTGGGCCCACCAAAGCGACAACTTCACCAGGCTTTATTTCCATGCTTATATTGTTTAACACGGGCTGCCCTTCTATATAATGGAAGCCAACATTATTAAACACAATATGCCCTTTTACATCGGTGAGTTGATGCGGGTTTTCCGCTTCTTTTACATCTTCTTCGGCATCCAAAATTTCAAAAACACGTTCTGCACCGGCAATAGCGGTTTGAAGGTCTTCGTTCAAACGTGCAAGCGCGGTTACAGGGCCAAAGAACATGCCCAAATATAACATGAAAGCAACAATATCCGCAACTTCCAGGTACCCGTGCAATGCCATATGGCCGCCGTATGCAATTACAATGACCGTGCCAATCAATGACAAATATTGAACCGCGCTACCATACCCGGCACTTAAGCGCAAAGCCGCAAGAATCGCATTGGCATGGGATTTCGCGCTGCCTGTAACTTTTTCGGACTCTTTTTGGTGCTGGTTAAACACTTGAATTTCCTTCATGCCCGAAATATTGTCCTGTAAGTTTGCGTTTAGCTCTCCCAAAATTTTCTGCGCGCGGCGGAAAATGGGCAACACCATTTTTGCAAACACAATGGAAAGTACAATAAGAATCGGGACGGTTGACATACTTAGCAATGTCAAGCGCACATTGATTCTAAATAACATTGTGGCAACGCCAATAATAATGACTAAATTGGCTATAACATCGGGCACAGCATGGGCTATAAGCAGCTCTACACGGTTGGTATCGTTTACAACACGGGACATCACCTCGCCCGTTTGTTTATCATGATAAAATTTTAGCGATAAGTTTTGCAGTTTATCGTAAACTTTACCTTGCAAATCTGCAACAAAATGCCATGCAGCGTAGTGCGTAAAATAAGAGCGTATGTAGCTGCAAATCACTTGTATCAAATACACTCCGGCCAAGATAAGGCCCATGCGCAAGGCTTCTTGGGCAAGCCTGGGGTCGCGGTCTGTAGCCATACGGGTAAGCTGCCGCACCACCTCCGGGGCGTATAATTGGCTGGCAGTTAAGCCCGCAATTGCCAGCAATGCGATAATTAAATAACTCCAATACTTTCTCGACGACCCTACCAGCTTCATCATTAATTTCATTTTAGACTCATACCTTTCTATTCTTCTAATGGGGCTCTGCCCCAAACCCCGCCGCTACGCGGGGAGTAAATCCCCACTACGCTTCCTCGTTATGCCTTTGGCATTAACTCCGGGAGGGCAAGTGACTTGCCCTAATACTTAACAATATTTTATAACACGTATCGTTTCGCTTTGTTTGGGAATACCCGGCAATATACGTTCCCCGGGGGCAATCAAGGCTATACCTGGCGGGTATTTTGCTATCAGTTGAGCAGATATTTGCCCGACTGCGTCTTCCCAGGATATTTCCTTTGAAGGCATGGCCATTGCATTACGTGGAGGGATTACGACTTCTGGGATAATATACGAAGGGGTTGAAACGTTGCTAAATTGGCAAATAGACGAAGCATAACGCGCATTCACCCCACTAACCGCCGCTTTCAGCCTATCGAAACCTTCGTCTGTATCCGCTACAGATGTCATGGCCAATATATGCCGCCCGGCTGCCATTTCCATTTGCACTTTGTAGTCATGCGCCATCATTTGGGCAATATCTTCCGCCGCCGTATCTAAATATACAGAAAACAGCAGCTTGCCTGGGTCTATGTCAAATATACTATTCTTCCCTACCCTCTCCCGCCCGGATAACCGCATAGCAGCAAAGCTTTTTTCGCAAGGGAGCAACACCTTCATTTTCTCAAGCCTATGCAAATAGTCCTCAAAAAAATTGGGCTGCCGCCATAACAAGCGCAACATAAAATCGCATACAGACATTAGTATATATGAAGGACTGGACGTCTGTACAGCATTTATTAGAAATTTTGCGCGATTTATGTCAATGCGGCGGCCTTCATCGTTCGCTTCGCTCACTGGCCAGGCGGCCCGCTGCCTCTGGCAGACGCCCCCTTCGGGGTATGTGCCTTTTACATGCAGCAGTGCGCATTGCGAAGGCGCAGGAAGCGTTTTGTGCAAGCTATGTACTACAATATCTGCGCCCAGAGAAAGTGCTGACGACGGAAACGCGCCGTGAAAAGCAAAATGCGCACCATGTGCCTCGTCTACGATAAGAATGCCCCCGCGAGAATGCACCTTTTCGGCAATTGCGGCGATGTCTGAAACAAAACCTTCATAAGTTGGGCTTACAACCAACGCCGCCGCCCCCCAAGGCATATCATCAAAAGCAGAGGGGCTGATACCGCCTGCCAGGCCATCGCTAGTCATTTCTGGCATGATGTAATGCGGGACAGCTCCCGACATGGCCATCGCATTATACACACTTGTATGTGCGTTGCGCGGCACAACAAGCGGGGCACCATCTACACAGGAGGCGCAAATAGCGGCAATGAGCCCCGCAGATGACCCGTTAACCAATAAAAAGCTATGGTCTGCACCATAGAATTTAGCAATTTCATCTTGTAAATTGCGTATTATCCCCGTTGGGGCAGACAAGACATCCATCCCCGGTATTTCTGTTAAATCCAAATCCAGCAAATTGGGCGGAATAAACGCCGGATTGCGCTTATGCCCCGGCATATGAAATGGATATATATCCTTGCTCAAATAATCTAATATTTGCTTATACATTAAGCTCACCGGCAAGTTCATCTATCAGGTTAAAAATCCAATCTTTTAAGTTGGAGAATATGAATCCGTCATTATGGGTTTGACGATGGATTCGGTTCAACACAAGACTAAATGACGGACATCCATTATACGGAGCCTTCTCCCCGTCCTCGGACACTATTGCGCGAATGCCCGTTTTATTTTCTATATATGCAATTATTTCTGTTAATGAAATATTGCCCACACTACCTGCATTCACAGGGCCGCAAAAATCCTTGTCTGCCAGCCACGCCAAAAACTTCCCTGCTTCACATGAGCGTATAAACGACAAGTTTGCATCCAAATTGTCTATATTCATAGGTTTTTGCTCAAAAATATGAGAAAGATAAAAATGCAACCTGCGAGTATCGTCATCTAACCCAAGCACAAAAGGTATCCGCACCGCTACAGACGGTGTATTCGCATACGCCTGGAAAATTGCGCATTCTGCTTGGCGCTTTATTTCAATGTAGTTATCATCAATTCGATTGCACCATTTTAGGGGGTAAGTATATGGGTCAAACTCTTCTTCCTTCATCAGCATTTTTATGTCCGGATAATATACCGACAGGGTAGATACTTCTATATAACGCTCACACTTTACAGAATCTAGCAAATATTTTATTTCGTTAGAGCTATATGCTTGTGTGTCATACACTACATCAAAAACTTCGTCCGCCAGTGCATCAGATATACTGGTTGCACTGGTGCGATCCAAAGATATTCTTCGCACACTGTCACCAAAACTATCATCACGTTTTCCCCTAGTGGCAATGGTGACGATATGCCCATCTTGCAATAGATTTTTTGTAATGTGGCTGCCAATTAGACCCGTGCCGCCAAGTACTAAAATCTCCATTTGACATCGGCCTCCTTTGCTGTATACTCATTTTACCATTATAATTCAAGCAAAACAACTTGTATTACAGTTATAATGCCTGGAGGAATGTCCATGAAAACAGACCGCTTACTATCCATCGTAATATATCTGCTTAACCACGACATTGTGAGTGCGGCAAAATTAGCCCAGCGTTTTGAGGTGTCTAAACGCACCATTTTGCGAGATATAGAGCACATATCTTTGGCGGGCATCCCAATACAATCTATTTCGGGTGCAAAAGGCGGGTACTCAATCATGGAAGGGTACAAAGTGGATGGGCGTATCATCAATGAGGAGACTACAGCGGCGATTATGACAGCCCTTGAGGGGCTTTTATCTGCTTATGATAATAAACGCTACAGCGAAGCCTTGGAAAAATTATCCTCTGCGTTTCCGCATAAACAAACACAAAATATCTTTCTTGACTTTGGTGCTTCCGGGGAGAATGAAGAAATACAGGCAAAGCTAAAAACCCTTGAAGATGCGATAAACAACAAATATGCCGTAAAAATTTCATATGAAAATGCGCTGGGTGGTGCTTCACATCGTCTAATAGAACCACTCGCGCTTCATTATCGGTGGTACGCTTGGTATTTGCTTGCCTTTTGCACATCAAAACAAGATTATCGCATTTTTAAAGTTGTGAGAATTAGCGAACTCAAACCAACTACAACGCCATTCTCTCAAAAGCATGAAGAACCAGCTTATTTATTGGAACAAACATTTAAAGGCGGGGAAAGAAAAAGCCTTGATATTATCATCTATTGCAAGGCAGAGATAAAAGTTCCGGCATGTGAATACCTTGGGGGAAGGATAACCGAAACACTGGAAAATGGCGACTTTATCATGCAAATCTACGCACTGGAAGATGAACGGACGTGGTTTGCCATGTTGCTCAGTTTCGGAGACAAGGTGGCGGTATTAGAACCTGAGTCATTAAAAATACGGCTCAAGGAAACTGCAAAAAGTATTTTGTCCCTTTATCAACAATAGTGACACACTATGATGAAGCAAGCGTTGGCGAAAAATCCTATTTCAGAGGATTTGAAGAACACAGACCCTTTGAAATGGGTCGGTCATATGAACGCCTTGAAAAACCAAGTTGAGGAAGTCATCAGAACGGAACTGATTTACGAGTAACCATTTCAAAACATAACAAAAAATGACAACGGAGCGGCTATCAAGTCGCTTAGTTGTCATTTTTATTGTCGCCTACAGCTTCATTTGGAACATTATAATTAGCACAAGCTGTTTCGAGTTTGTCGAAATCACAGCAATTCTTAACCATTATCGGGTCTTTGATATTCACTACGCTATTGTGGATATGCTTTGCCATTCTGCGGATTGCTTTTTCGTTTCTACGGCAAAACCGCAATTCCAAATCCAACAAACGCCGATATTCGGGCGATGGTTCGTTTTTGATGCTCTTTGGAGTAGCCACGCCTTGCGGTATGGGTATCATAAAAGAAAATCGTATACTAGAAATCGGCTTGCTCTTTTCGTTCTTAATAACCATGTTTGTACGCTGTTGAACGGCAAATGACGATATTGGCGCAAAATAATCATACCCATTCACAGACAAGACAATACCGCACATAAATTTATCGTGATTGCTCGTTTCGGAATAGTCAGTATGCGGCACTTTTGAATCGAACTTAAGCAAGTATGCTATGTAATCCGCATTAACCTCATAAAAATCAAGCTGCTTGTCCATGAAATCACTCCTGCTCATAAAGTGAGGGGCGGTTTTCACCACCCCTCGGAATTACGAGTCGCACTTACGGCGGCGAAGCACCGAGAATATACAAGTCGCATTTGCAGTAGCGAAGCACTGCGAATATACAAGTCGCACTTAGCGGTGGCGAAGCACCCGAATTAACATTTTAAATGCCTAACGGCACACTCTTATTATATGCTATTTCGAGAAAAACTGCAATATGAAGTTTTTGCTCAATTTTAAGTAATTTTGCGTGTTTAACCTACTTTTTATCCCTACTCTTATAAACATTAAACTTATTCTTGCAGTTATATTCAGCGATTGCCTGGATTGATTGTAAGTCCGGCATGGTAACATTATTTTCCCATTTACTGACCGATTGGTAAGATATACCAAGATGGTCGGCAAATTGTTCCTGTGTAACGCCTTTTTTAACACGAAGCTGTTTGATGTTTTCTCCAATGTTAAATGCTGTAAAAATCCTCCAGAAAATGTATTCGCATTGCGCTATGCAATTATAATTTTACTTATCCAAGATGCGGGATACAATAACGCATTCGGCTATCTCAACTAACGCAATACGTGCATTGTTATGATAACGAAAAATTTTACTTACCGTTCATACCAACTCGCCTGTTCTCGATACATTATAGCATATTTTCCGTCCTGTTGTATAAGTTGTTCGTGCGTGCCCAATTCGCATGTTCGCCCATTTTCCAGTAGCAAAATACGGTCGGCAATTTTTGTTGAACCAAGCCTATGCGTAACCAAAATCGCCGTTTTATTTTTTGCCGATTCATTAAACAAATGAAAAATATTTGATTCCTCGATTGGGTCAATGGCGGCGGTTGGTT
>Ga0131853_10003924_pt1 | contig 26696 bp, 28 predicted proteins | sample TergutLab28metaG_FD_92764 | JGI IMG/M metagenome (GOLD analysis project Ga0131853, IMG submission 92764) | Labiotermes labralis P1 segment gut microbial communities from Petit-Saut dam, French Guiana - Lab288 P1 (version 2) (version 2) | ecosystem: Host-associated > Arthropoda: Insects >... | reverse complement strand
TAGGGGGGAGCCTTTATCTTGACTAAAATAACAAATCGGAATCTGACAAAACCAATTGAAGTAGGTAATATTACAATTGGTGGTGCTGACCAAATCATTATTCAAAGTATGACCAATACAAAAACACATGATGTTGCTGCAACAGTTGAGCAAATTCATCGCTTGGAAGAAGCGGGCTGCCAAGTTGTTCGCGTCGCTTGCCCTGATGAGCGGGCTGCTCACGCAATTGCTGACATTAAAAAGCAAATCAACATTCCATTAGTGGCTGATATTCACTTTGATTACCGCCTTGCTTTAATCGCTATTGAAGGTGGTATTGATAAAATACGAATCAATCCGGGTAACATTGGTAAACCAGAAAAAGTTGAGCAAGTTGTAAAAGCTTGTAAAGCCAAAGGCATTCCAATTCGGATCGGTGTCAATGCCGGTTCATTGGAAAAACATTTACTTGAAAAGCACGGTTATCCTACTGCTGATGCAATGGTTGAAAGCGCACTACATCATATATCTATTTTAGAAAAACTGGATTTCTATGACATCATTGTGTCTTTGAAAGCATCCAATCTTCATTTAGCGTTGGAAGCTTATGAAAAAGCAGCTAAAGCTTTTGACTATCCACTACACCTCGGTATTACTGAAGCAGGAACAGCGTTCTCCGGAACAATTAAAAGCTGTGCCGGGCTTGGTGCTTTAATTCATATGGGAATTGGTAACACCCTTCGCATTTCATTAAGTGCTGATCCGGTGGAAGAAGTAAAAGTAGCTCGTGAGTTGCTAAAAGGATATGGTCTATTATCTGATGCTGCCACACTAATTTCATGTCCAACTTGTGGCCGAACAGAAATTGATCTCATTCCGATTGCAACTGAAGTTGAAGAATATATTGCTAAGATTAAAATGCCACTTAAAATAGCTGTCATGGGTTGTGCCGTAAACGGTCCGGGTGAAGCACGTGAAGCGGATATTGGCATTGCAGGTGGACGTGGTGAAGGATTATTGTTCCGACACGGAGAAATCATTCGCAAAGTACCTGAACAAGATTTAGTAGCTGAATTGAAAAAAGAAATTGATTTATTAGTTGCACAAGGCGCAAAAGCAAATGAATAAAGTATAAATTTTTTATCTTAATTAACAAACTACATCGGGTCAAGTTGACCTGATGTAGTTAAGAGGTAAAGCTCTACAATCAATTTCTTATCGTTCACTTAACATCCTCCCTTTGAAAATAAACCACACTTACAACAAAACCAAATACTGAAACAACGGCAATCAAACTGATTGCCAATGAGTAAGGATAACCGGTTTGTGTCAGACCATCACTGATCAATAAATATGAAGCCGTCCAAGGGAAGAGAGCCCCTAAATCAGAATTTGATAACATGACATTTACCATTGCAACAGAGGCCGCCGAAATTACAGGAACAACGAATCCTTTTGTCCATAAAGATAGAAAAGCAAAAGGAGACATTGTTACAAACATGATCATTCCACCGATTATCGCTCTTCCGAAATACTTTGTGGCAATCGCTATACTAAAACCCTCAAGCCCAAACATGGCTTTGAATATGGCGGATAATCCATATATGCTTATCCATGAAATAATAGATAACACAATAACCAGTATAAAAAACACTATAAACTTACCTGTGATAAATGATAGCTTTGACACAGGAACGGTGATAATTGTTTTAAGCGTATTTTCTGTATATTCACGGCTGAATAGATACGCACCTATAACCACATAGACAATCAACCCGAACATCAGCATAGAATAAAGTGTACTGTTTTCGTAAAAATGCTCCATACTTATAACAAATTCGGGTTCTGAATAATGTGTTTTAACACCTTGCACAAACATCAGCGTGGGAGCAACCAACGCACCTAAAAAACTAATCAAAAGTATTTTGGAACGCTTTAGCTTCAGTAATTCACAGTATAAAAGATTAAGCAATGCCGCCACCCCCTATCAATTCAGAAAAATAATCTTCCAGTTTTTCTTCACTAACATTAACCGTTGTGACTGATAAATCTTTAGTAACAAAGCACTTGTTAATTTCACCGCGCCTGTCAATACAATCATAAACCCGAATAGTATTATCATCACAGACGGTATATTCTGATATGGCAAATTGCCGTTCCAACAATAGAGCGGCAGTATTTACGTCAGAAACTGCAAACTCAACATATTGCCTGTTTCGCTTACGCAATTCTGACATATCTACTTCTTCAAGCAAACGCCCCTCGTGCATAATGCCGATAATATCGGCGACTTGTTCAATCTCACTCAGGACATGGCTTGATATAAAAATGGTAGTACCCTTTTCTTTACATAGCGACAGTAGAAACTTTCGTATTTCATGTATGCCGATAGGATCTAGCCCATTGATAGGCTCATCCAAAATCAGAAGCTCCGGCTCATGCATGATTGCAGCAGCAATTCCAAGCCGTTGTTTCATCCCTAAAGAATAGTTGGCAAATAGCTTGTCCGTTTCCTTATTCAGTCCAACCACTTCAAGAGCATAATGAATTGCGTCTTTACGGTGTTGACCCCGAAGTCGGGCAAGGATTAACAAGTTTTCCAATCCTGTCAAATTATCATAAAAACCGGGAGTTTCAATGATGGAACCTATTTTTCGATAGATTTTATCGGGCTGTTTTTTATAATCATTACCGAACAATAAAATCGTACCGTTTGTGGGCTTGGCAAGATTAAGCAACATTCGCATAGCTGTTGTTTTACCTGCACCGTTTCTGCCTAACAAACCATAAATTTTACCTTGCGGCACATGTAGTCCCAAATCATTTACACCAAGCTGTTCACCAAATTTCTTTGTAAGTCCAATTGTTTCAATCGCGTATATGCTCACTCTGTTATCGCCTCCTAAAACCATTCTAACAGGATAAACTGACAACACCCTTTAATAATCCTTACTTTTTTCTTACTTCAACACCGGGAACACCATTGAAAATACGGTACCTTTCTCCGGTGAGCTTGATACGGAAATATTTCCGTACAATGCGGCAATCAGCTCTTTCGTAATCGTTAGCCCAAGTCCGCTTCCTTTGTTGGAACGTGCACTATCTCCTTTGTATAGACGCTCAAAGATGTATGGCAACTGCCCCGCAGGAATAGCTTTTCCGTTGTTTGCTACTTCTACAAGTATGTTATCAGAACAATCTTTGATAGTAATTGATATTTGCGTACATTCCCCATGTTTAACAGCGTTCTCTATGAGATTGTTTATGATCCGTTTATATGCTGTTTTATCAAGGTCAACCATTAAATCATCATCATTTATAACTACCAATGGTGTAATATGCAACTGCTCAAAAGTAGGCAACCATTCGATAATAATTTCTCTTGTCACTTCGTTTATATCCGTCATTTCAAAATAAAACTGTTGTTCGTTGGAATTAAGCTTAAACCACTCAAAGAGCATATCAATAAATGATTTCAAATCATTTGCTTTTTGATATGCTACTGAAATATACTCTCTTTCTTCATTGGAACTCGATAGCCCTCTATTTAGAGCTTCCAGATAGCCCAGCAAAGAAGCAAGTGGAGTACGGACATCATGGGAAAGGCTTGTCAATATTTGCTTGTTTGCTTCGTCTGCTTTTCTTAACAAACTAATTTGCGCTTGATTATCTTCCATAATACTATTTAATTCATAACTAATATCAGCCATCAATCCCTTATTTTTTACAAAAATCTTTTCTTGCTCTCCACGTCGTATAGCCCACAATACATTAAGCCAATTCTTTTCTTGTTTCTTCACGCGGTAGATATAAGCAAATTGCCCTATGCAGAAAAAAAGCAGAACGATAACGATAGACCCCATCACGCTCCGCCACCTCCAAATTTATAGCCAACACCCCAGACGGTTAAAATATAAATGGGCTTTTCGGGATTAGGCTCAATTTTCTTTCGCAAGCGTCTAATATGCACCATAATGTTGTTATCATCAAAGGCATACTCGTCCTCCCACACAGCACGATATATTTGTTTTTTGGTAAAAACCTGCCCCTTGTTTTTTGCAAGAAAGTACAATAAATCAAACTCTTTGGCAGTTAAGTCTATTAAAGTGTTATCTATGCACACCTCATGTTTCGATGGCTCAATATGTAGAGTTCCTACCTCAATAGGTTTTAGTTGCTGTTCGTCTATATTCAAAACTGTATATCTTCGCAAAAGGGAAGCCACACGCGCTAATAATTCGTTACTGCTAAATGGTTTGGTAATATAGTCGTCCGCTCCCATGCGTAAGCCGGACACTTTATCTATCTCGCTGTCCTTTGCAGTCAACATCAGAACTGGCACATTGCTTTTCTTTCTTATGTTTGTTAAAACATCAAATCCGTTTTGCTTCGGTAACATAATATCTAAAATAATAAGCTCATAATTACCGCTGACCGCTTCCATCAATCCAGATAGACCATCATGACAAATACTTACAGTATATCTCTCTGCTTCTAAATTATTTTTTAACAGGGTACATAAATCTACATCATCATCTATTATCAATATTCTATTACCCATTTTTCCTGCCCCTTTCAGGTCTTGTTCTGCCATCTGCGGGCTTTTTTGCGTCTTTAGGAATTAACCAGATACCACCTATTTTTTGAGCATCCTCAATTTTTTGCTCATTGCAATATTGGAGTACCCGCCTATCTGAAATGCCCCACTGTATAGCAGCTTCTTTTGCTGTAATATAGTTCATATTAACACCTCCACCTACATTTTATTATACTTCGGCAATCAGAAATAAACAAATATGTAGAAAAGTGTCAGATACGTCTAACTACTAAGGGACTTGGAGGTTTTTTTGTGGAATTGTTCATATTTTTTTTGTTATAATACCATAGAAATTTTATATTAGGGGTGTGTATATGGTGAAATCTAAAAAAACGCTCATCAACTGGCTTGGTTTGCTTGGTGTGGTAAGTTTTGCTTCATATGCGGCGGCGGTTATATTCGCTCCGCTCGCTTATCCGGACTATGACTGGAAAAGCCAAGCAGTCAGTGATTTAAGTGCAGGAACTGCGCCATCACTTACACTTTGGAATCAATTGTCAAGCTTGTACGGTGCAGCCGGAATCGTTTGCCTTATGATGGTGTGCGTTGCCATTCAAGGCAAGTGGAACAAACTTTTACGGCTTGGAATTTACTTATTTACGGCTATGATTTGGGTATCTATAGTTGGCTTTACTGCGTTCCCCCTTTCAGAAGCTGGAATTGGTGGATCAGCCTTTCAAGATTTCATGCACATCGTTATAACGGTGGTTGTTGTTATACTCTCTATTACATCATTTGTTCTGATCATGATTGGAGGATACCGCAAAAAAAGATTAGTTTCGCTTGCTGTATGGGCAACGATAGCTTTGGTTCTTATGTTTGTAGGAGCAATAGGGACAAGTGTTGCACCAAGTGAGTTCCTTGGTATATTTCAACGATTCAGCAACCTTATTGCTGCCAATGGGTTTCTTGCAACCTTGGGAATTTACTTGTTTATGGGGAAGCTGGATGACAATAGAAATATGACAAAATAAACAAAACTTGGGCATTGTAGATACATTTTCGGTTTTATTTTGAATATACATTGTTAAAGCTCGCAACACATAAAAACACAACTGTGCTTATGATAGCAACAGTTGTGTTTTTTACATTCAGCTAAAGAAAGGATGTCCAGAAGAATTGTATCATTAACGAAATTGCACCTAATACAATTGCAGTTGTCCCTAAGCCAATTGACCTTTTCACAAGACCAACCACACCTAACACAATTGCAATGACTGCAAAAGTAGTTGGCATGACAAATAGAGAAAGAATTGCAAAGACAATCCCAATGTAACTGTAAACAGATCCACTTCCTAATACACCTACATCATCACGACGATCATAAGTACTACCGTGAGCAAATTCTGCTGATGTCTCTTCATTGTAACGATCCCTATAGCTATTTCTGTATTCACGATCATAGTCCATCGCAATACCTCCACTTCTTTTATTTCGTATAGAAAAAGTTTCTCTATACATGAGAAGCATTATTAATTTTTGCCAAATAATCGTTTTCCATTCAATTTTATTTAAAAATCAACTAATTTTTACTGGAAATTATGGTATGATAGTGAAATCAAGCAAAAATAGAGGAGCTTATCCATGAAGTTTGGTATTGATATTGACGGTACAGTAACAACTAATGATTGGCTGTACCCATTTATTAAAAGGGATTTTGACATTGATATTGATCCAGAATTAGTAACAGAATACGATTTATCTGACTTTGTCACTGTCCCACCACATGAGTTTAACCAATGGTGGACGAAGAAAGAAGCCGAATTAATTGAAAGCCCACCACTTAGTCCAAATGCAAAAGAAATCTTGAATGATTGGGCAGTCGATCATGAGCTTTATTTTATTAGTGCGCGTAGTCAAAGCGTCCTACAAGTAACTAGAGATTGGTTTTTGCGTAATCAAATTACGCAGCATCATATTGAATTGCTTGGCTCGCATAATAAAATTGAAACTGCAAAATTGTTGCAAGTTGACCTATTTTTTGAAGATAAACACGATAATGCCGTTGATATTTCTGAACAATGTAATATTCCGGTCCTACTGTTTGATGCACCTTACAATCGCAAACCAATCCCAGATAAAGTAATTCGTGTAACCAGCTGGTTAGAAGCGAAAAACTGGGTAGATCGTTGGATCAAAAACCAAGCATAATAAACTAATTAGACACTTATCCTAAATTTACAGGATGAGTGTCTAATTAGTTTAATGCATTTTTTTATTTTAATTCAGCTTAAATTTCTTGAATTTGTTGCTCAGTCAAACCTACTATCAGTAATGCATTAAAAAACGACTTTACTGACATAATCTTGTCGGTAAATCAAGAAAAAAGCTTGTTTGTCGACATTACTTTGCAAAAACTACCGGTAATGCATTGAAAAAACGATTTTACCGACATAATACTGTCAGTAAATCAAGAAAAAAGTTTGTTTACTGATAGTATTTTGTAAAAACTATCAGTAATGCATTGAAAAAACAATTTTACCGACATAATACTGTCAGCAAATCAAGAAAAAGCTTTATCTAATGACAGTTTTCTTCTTTCATCCCACTTCAATCCCGCATTGCACCGTTATCAAACCGTTTTAATTCCCTTGACATACAGGACATTGACCATAAATCTCAAATTTATGCCCACTCACAATAAAACCTTGAAGGCTTTTCGCAACTGATTCCATTGGACAATTCATGATTTCTTTTGTTACACCACAATCTGTACAAATAAAATGATGATGATGTTCATCAATCCCACATGAAAAACGAAAATGTTTCTCTCCAGATAAATCCGTCGCTTCAAGAATTCCTAACTGTGTAAACATTGATAAATTACGATAAATCGTATCATAACTTAAGTTAGAAAATTTCTGATTCATTGCAGCAAGCACATCTTTTGCTGTTAAATAACGCTTATTTTCAGCAAATATTCGCAACAGTTCTTCTCGTTTATCTGTATTTTTATAACCTTTTTCTTTCAATAATTGCATTGCTTCGGATACATTCATCTATGTTGCCACCTTCTAATTAACATACTACTAAGTAAAAAAAGAATTGCCATTATCACAATTGTGCCACCAGGTGCTAAGTCTAAATAGTAAGCAAAACTTAAACCGGATAGTACGGAAATTTCCGCAAATACAATGGATAAAATAATGGTTTGCTTGAAGCTTTTAGCTAATTTCATTGCTGCTGCAACCGGTAAAGTCATTAGTGATGAAACCAGCAATATTCCAACAATTTGCATCGCTGCTGCAATGACTAAAGCCACCAAAACAATAAAAGCAAAATGAATCACCGCAACAGGAATTCCCGATGTTTTAGCATGGTCTTCATCAAATGAAAGTAGAAATAACTCTTTATAAAATAAGCTAATCACAGCAATTACAATCACAGCAATTAGCGCAACCAACCATAAATCCATACGACTAATCGTAGAAACACTGCCAAATAAATAATTAAAAATATCTGTTGTAAAGCCTTTAGCTAAAGAAATAAAAATAACACCAATCCCAATACCTGCCGACAAAATAATCGGAATCGCCAATTCTTGATAATGTCGGTAAGCAGCTCTGAGTCGCTCAATAAATAGCGAGCCAATTACCGAAAACCCCATCCCCATATAAAGGGGATTCATTGTAGCAAGCGTTTCAAATTTTTTACTTAAAAACAAACTAACGGCAATCCCTGCTAGCGTCACATGGCTGAGCGCATCGGCAATGAGTGACAAACGTCGAACTACAATAAAAACACCTAATAAAGGAGCAATGATGCCAATCATCATCCCTGCCAAAAAGGCATTTTGTAAAAATTCATACCGTAAAATATCCGCAATCATGGCATAATTCTCTCCTAATAAACGGGCTAAAATGAGCAGAAACTCCGTAATAAGCCAAAATTATTTTGCGAATCAGGATTCGCAAAAAATTTCGGCTTATTACTGCGTTTCTAAACGCTCATTTTAGCACCTCAGTTTCATGCTCCACACAGCAATAGACATCATGTAATTCTTGGTTTCGTTTTGCTCGAAACTCCTCTGGTGTCCCAAAGAAGCCCATTTTGTGATTCAATGATAAAATATGAGTAGCGTAACTTAAAATCAATTCAACATCATGAGTAATTAGCAAAATAGACAATTGCCTTTTCTCATTCAAATTTGCTAATAATTGATAAAAACTATTGATATTTGACTCATCAACCCCAACAGTAGGCTCGTCCAATATTAATAATTCCGGTTCAGCCACTAAAGCGCGTGCAATAAAAACACGCTGCTGCTGTCCACCCGATAATTCTCCAATATTTCGCTTGAAAAGATGAAGCATTCCCACCTGGCGAAGTGCTTCCTGGCATGCTTGTCGCTGCTTTCTTGTATAAGGACGAAATAATCCCGTTTTTTTAGCTAACCCTGAAGCAACTACTTCTTCTACAGTAGCTGGAAAACCACTATTAAAGGCATTAGCCTTTTGCGAAACAAAGCTAACTCGTTCCCAATTACTAAACGCTGCAATTGGTTGATCAAACAATTCGATAGAACCTTTTTGTAACTTAAGCAATTGTAAAATTAATTTAATCAATGTAGACTTGCCGGAACCGTTAGCACCAATAACACCAAAGAAATCTCCTTGATGTAAGTCAAAATTTATATCATCTAAGACAAGCCTCTTTTCATATTGATAAGAGAGGTTTCTAACTTGTAAAATGGGTACTTGCATTTTGAGTACCTCTTCCTATAAGGTTATTAACTAAGTCGTAATCATTACGATTATAAATAAAAACAGGAGTGAAGTAAATGAATTTTTACCAAAAAATCATTAGTCATAAAATCAAAAATTTAACACCTGAGCGTTTGAAAGAACTAGCTGCTGATTACGATATTTTTCTTTCTGATGATGAAGCGGTTAAAATTTTGCACAAAGTACAAACTACACCAATCGATTACTTCAATGAGGCAGAGCGCGATCGTTTAATTGCTGAAATTGGTCAGTTCACCTCACCGGAAGTGATGGCAAAAGCACAAGCTTTGTTGCAGCAATTTCTTGGCCAATAGCTTTGTTTAATTTAAGCTGATAAAATTTTAGAAGCTGGGATTACTTCCATCCCAGCTTCTTTTCAGTTTTCAGATATGGTATAATATTATTTTAGTTTTCCGAGTTCCAGGGCAGAATTTATTTGTGTTTTCCGCATTATATTTACACTTTTCTCTCCTTAGAAATATTACTGATTTGGGGCTTAACAAAACTTAATCATAAATTCAATGAAGGAGTAGATGATCAATGGAGAAACTCGCATGCGCAGCATGTGGAAGTTCATATATTACTGTAGAGAAAAATATTCTTATTTGCCAATCTTGTGATTCTAAATTTATCAGAGAGCCTAAAAAAACAGATTCGCAAAGTCAGGATTCTACCATCCGGGAAAATACTGTAACGGAAGGATTTTTCCCCTTTGCTTTTGATGAAGCGGAGTGTGAAAAAGCTTTTCGGAAATGGTTAGTTTCTGACAAATGGGCTCCTGATGACATTCTACTTAATGCAGAACTGACAGATCTAAAGCGTGCCTATATTCCTGCATACTTCTTTAACGTAGAATACATCGCAAATTGGAAAGGTTCCATTGGGCATGACAGAACTGAAACTAACGACGATGGCAATGGCAATATAACGTACAACACAGTAACAGATTGGAGTTTACGAGATGGTGCTGTAAATGGTGTCGGCACAGTCGGTGTGATAGCGAATTCTAAAAAGAGAAACTCAGGGCTTCCTCTCGAACTTTCCAGAAAAACTGGCTGGACACCGCTTGACAAATTTAACGAGAGCGACCGTGGTCAACTTCTACCCATGGACATCAATCGAGAAAAGGCATTTTCAGAAGCCCAGGCTAACCTGAATGTACAAGCAGAAGCAACGATTGCACAGAATCTCTCTGCTGATCGATATAAAGACATGCAGATTGACCTGTCTATCAAGCGATATGACTTGGAGAAACTCTATTTCCCGTTTTATATGGTCACATACACTTATGATGGTGTTACTTATACCGTCGCGTTGGATGGGCGAAACTGGGCATCAGGCTTTGCTGCGGATAGACCAGTGTGTGAAGATTTGAAAAAGGCAGCGAGTGCTTATCTCAAGATTGCTTGGATCCCTGTAATTCCGATGGCTATCGTGACCGTGCTCTTTCTCTTCTTCGAAACAGTGGGTAGTCGCCTTACAGATATTATTCTTGGCGAGATTGCTATCGCCTCAATGATTACCTTTCCTATTATACTCATTGTTGGATTTATCGCCCGGGGGCGGTTTAAAAAGAACGCGCAGGCCTATCGAATAGCGGTGAAACAGGAATTGAATAGTGAGCATGTGAATTTTGACCAACTCCGTTTGCTGGAAGAAAAACGCGCAAAGCAAAGAAAAGGCACGAAATGGGTTCGTCTGCTACTGATTATGCTAACTTTACTCTCGATAACAAGCATTGCAACAGTGAACTCGATGTCTGTGCCATATGTTCAGACACGGTTGTCGGATGCCCTCGACGATGCACCTTGGGCGGCGAGGACTAATTTTATCACAGGCACTTCGCAGCATAACAAAGAAGCGCGGGATGAAATCGGTGCTAGGTTGTATGCTGAATTTGGCTCCGACTTGTACGATGTTGATTTGCGCCAAGGAGCTTTCCAGAGCCTAATAGTACAAGTAAACTTTGAACAAGAAGCTGTGATTGACAATTTTGAAGAAGTTGTGCGCTTCACAAGAGAGCAAGTTTTAGAATTCGTTGACAACAGTGTATACAGCTTGAGCTCTCTTCATATCGCCTTGTTAGATGAAAAGGGGGAGCGTCAGTGGGAAGTTGAATTTCGCCTTAGACAGAGAGAATGCCAATTGACTCGATTTTATGTAGTGAACGGTGAAATCCAACATGACACCTGGCTACAGAAAATAGGAATAGATGAAATCTTAGAGACTCTCCGTACTATGTCGGAGACGAAATCATAAAACTATACTTGATTCATCACAAAAACATACACTGTAATTAATAATCGATCATCAATGGAAGCTGGGGCAAAAGCCCCAGCTTTTGAAGTTCATTCCTAAAGTTTTTACAAAATTCCTTCAGCTATTTTGTTAGGATAAAAACGTTTATTATTGTCAAACTAGCTTTTGTTCCAACCTCATGAGAAATTTTTAAAATCAATTTCATCTATTTTAATCCTTTCTATTGTGATATACTTTGCATAAGTGTGGCTATATCCTAAAGCCTATAATTCATCTCATTAGGGAGATCAATATATTAAAGATCAAAAGGAGTTTGTACAAAATGAGTGACTTACAAAAGTGGAAAAGCGAAGAGTCTGATCAGCAGAAGAGCTTAGAGCAGACTGCGGATACAGAGAGGCGATACTCTCCGAAAAAGAAAAAAAGTACTAAGAAAAAAGCACTGATTATAGCAAGCAGTATATTACTTGTCTTTATCTTAGCTTATGGTGGCTTTGCCTTCTATTTTACTAACCATTTTTATTTTAATACTAAAATTTATGGTATCGATTTCGGTGGAAAAAAGGTCTCTGACGTGGAAGATTACATAAAATCCCATGTAGCAAATTACCAGCTGACGGTTGAAAAAAGAAATGGTAACACAGAAATGATTTCCGCTTCAGATATAGCTTTGAAATATAAGCAAAATGAAGAGATTCAACAACTCTTAGAAGATCAAAATTCACTACTGTGGATCAAATCCTTGTTTGGAGAATACAACACTGATAAGGTGATTCAAGTGGAGTATGACAAAGAGGCTCTAAATACCAAGATGAACAGCCTGCAAAGTGTGATTGCAGAGCAGGAATCGCCTGTAAGTGCCTATCCGGAGTATAATGGAACAGAGTTTGTTATTGTAGATGAAGTGCTGGGCTCCAGAGTTCGTAAAAAAGCATTTGAGAAGCAGCTACAGGAGCATGTGGAACAGTTAAAGCCCTCTCTAAATATGGATGAAAATGGTTGTTACAGAGCGCCTAAGTTTACTAAGGAATCACCAGAAGTGATTGCAGCAAGAGATGAATTGAATGACTATTTAAAAGCAAGTATTACTTATGACTTTGGCCCAAATACCGAATTGGTCGACAAGGAAAAAATTTCTTTTTGGCTGTCAGTAGACAAAAATATGGAGATTGTCTTTAACAAAGAAGAAATGGAAGCTTTTGTGGATGAGTTGAAAAGAAAGTACGACACAGTTGGAACAGTGAGAAGGTTCACCAATCCGGTAGGTAAGAAAGTTAAAGTTGGCGGAGGAGACTTTGGATGGCTAATTGGTCGAGATGCAGAGGTAGAAGCACTGATTGCTAATATTCAAAAGCACGAAGTGATCACCCGCGAACCGAAATTTATTAGAAGAGGCGCAGGCAGAGGGCAACATGATTATGGCAACACGTATGCAGTTGTAGACCTGACAGAACAACATATGTGGTTTGTTAAAAACGGTGAAGTTGTACTGGAATCACCTGTTGTCACAGGGCTTGCAAACACATCGAGGATTACGCCACCGGGCTCATTTGATCTCACTTACAAAACATCACCTGCAGTGCTCCGTTCACCGCTTAGACCAGATGGAACTAGAGAATATGAGACGCCAGTAAGCTATTGGATGCCGTTTAACGGAAACATTGGATTTCATGATGCCACATGGCAGCCTTCGTTTGGAGGAACCAGATATCAGGTCGGTGGTTCACATGGTTGTATCAATCTGCCTCTTGATAAGGCAGAGGAGTTATATAATCTCATCGAACCAGGCATACCAGTCATCTGTCATCACTAAATGAAAAGCGCCTTGGAAGTTAATTTCCAAGGCGTTGTTATTTCAATTTATTATCCCCTATCATTCATGGCAATTCTATAAATTGATAAGATACACGATAATTGTCAAGCACTTTGCTAATTTCATTCGGTGAAAATAGAACAGTAGCTGTATTCACATTTGGATGAAAGCCTACTTTTTCACTTTTCAATACATCCTCATCTATTACAAAACGAACATCTTTGCTATCCATATTTACAACATTCAGCAGTGAAACTGCCCCGCTTTTGATTTTCAATTTTTCTTCCAATGCTTCCTCACTGCCAAAACTTAACCTAGTTTCCTGCAACTTTTCTTGCAGTTGTTTTAAATCCACTTTTTTACCTTGCAATACAGACACCACATAATATTGATTTTTATTTTTGTTTCTTAAAAATAAATTCTTACATTCTGCAGCATCGATTTTGATTCTGTATTTTTCACTATCTGCACATGTAAAAAGCGGCGGATGTTCTACTTTTTCATATTTTATATTCAATTCTTTAAACATTTCATAAACTTTTTCTTCCATTGTCTACTTCTCCTTAGGTGAATGTCTCATAGGGATACTACCTAACCAAATCATGACGAAAAGCATATATCACTGCCTGCGTGCGATCTACCACTTCCAACTTACTCAAAATATTACTAACATGTGTTTTAACCGTTTTTAAGGAAATAAATAGTGAATCAGCGATTTCTTGATTAGACTGCCCTGCTGCCATTAATTGCAGCACTTCTGACTCGCGCTCAGTTAATGTTTCATGAGGCAGCTGCGTTCCGCTTCGCATTTTGGTCATCATTTTACCGGTTATAACCGGTTCCAAAACGGATTCACCTTGGTAAGTTGCACGAATCGCTTTCGCAATTCCACTTGCTTTTGAAGTTTTTAACAAGTAGCTTGTAGCGCCTGCTTCAATGACAGGATACAATTTTTCATCATCTATAAAACTTGTCACAATGATGATTTTGGCAGTTGGCCATGCGTGGATAATCTGCTTCGTTGCTTCCACCCCATCCATCACATCCATGACAAGATCCATGAGAATAATATCCGGACGTTTCTCTAGTGCCATCTCCACACCTTTCGCACCATTTTCTGCTTCGCCAACCACTTCTATATCCGATTGCGTTTCTAAATAAGTGCGGACACCCATTCTAACCATTTCATGATCATCTACTAACAGTACTCTAATCAATGCTTTCGCCCTCCTTCTCTTCATCTTGTACTTGCAAGGGTACTTTAACCTCAACGGTAGTTCCTACGTTTTGCAAGCTAATCACTTTCAATGTGCCACCGATTTCTTCTACACGCTCACGCATCGTTTGCAAGCCATACGAGCCAATTTTATTTTCCTTCGTATCAAAACCAATCCCATCATCAATCACTTTTAAAATCGCAAAAGGTTCAATTTTACGCAAACGTACTTCTATCTTCTTGGCATTTGCATGACGTAATGTGTTGGAAATGGCTTCCTGCAAAATACGAAATAGGTGATCTTCCACACCACGTGTCAATGTAATGTCATCTATATGTGAAATTAATTTAATTTGTTGCTTAGCAGATAAATCTCTGAGCAGCTCCTCTATTCCTTGAACTAACCTTTTACCATCCAATTGAATTGGGCGCAATTGTAACAACAATGCTCGCATTTCGCCTTGTGCTTGAATAGAAACATCTTCAATCAAACGGATTTGCTTTTTCATTGGATGCTCATCTTCTGTCATCTCGTTTAAAGCTGAACTTGTCATGGAAATGGCAAACAATTGCTGACTCACTGAATCATGCAACTCACGAGCAATCCTGCTTCTTTCCCCACTAATCGCCTGCTCCAGCAACATTTCCTCTTCATTCGCTCGCTCATTTGTTTTATTCTGAAAATTAGCCGCCTGTGTAGCAAATTTATCAGTTAAAGTAGAAAACCTTGATAAAATGCCGGCAAATTCTTGGTATACACCATCATCATTCGTCGGTATATAATTTCCACGCTCAACTTCTAACAAAGCTCTTGAAAGCTTGCGTAATGGTGCAGAAAGATAGAAATGAATAATTTGTCCGATGACAGCTCCAAAAACGACACTGCCTAAAATTAGTAATAATGATACCGGTATGTAACCAGCCTTCATTCTCCATAAAAAATCAATATAATCAGTATGCGTATACTGCATATAAACAATCGTAGCTACAACAGCAACAATTAAACTGGAAAGAATCGAATATTTAACAATAATAAATTGCAAACTTGGTCTTCTCATATATTTCTCACCTCAATATCTCCTACTAATAATGAGGTAATAATTTTTATCTTTCGTTTGCTATCATAATAGCCATTCATTTGAAACTTAACCGTCTTATTAATACCGAACTCTTGTCGTCCTAATAAATCAGTTTTTCCGAACAACGATGATGTATGCAATGATAACTCAATATCATAAGGTATAAAAATTTGCACATTACCGATTCCACCACGAACTATAATCACCGTTTCACCTTCAGGAATCATAGTATTGGACAAATCTAAGTGAACATCACCAAATCCATATTGAATATTAATATCCTCCAATAAATGAATTTCTTCTGTATCTGCCTGTACACCAAAGAAATTACTTTTGAAAAATGGCTCAACATACGCAATGCCTTCGTAAGGATCAATATCAGCTGATCGTGTTTGAACCGTTATTGTATTTGGTTTGGAAAAGCGATGAAACCATTGATAACCAAAATAGAATAGAGCACCTATTAGTAAAATGAAAAATACAGCTGAACTAAGAATTGCAAAAATTAACATAATGGCTCCAATAATAATTAAAACCATGCTCAAAAAATTTTTTGATTTTTTACGCCAGCGAAAACCTAAATAAAGTGCTAATGCACCCAATAATAAATTAATAAATATGTTTCGTTGCACAAACAAATCAATTAGCAAGCCAATTCCAATCAGAATCATGACGATCCCTATTAATTCTTGCTTCGTATATTCTCTTGCCAGCAATTGCTTCATTTTTTGAAACACTTCAAGGTCCTCCTTTCATAAGGTGTGAAAAATTTATGCCCATAGAGGCATAAATCTGTTTAAGCCCCTTCAACAATAAGCCAAAGCCTTTTATCATCTCGGCTTATTGTTGAAGGAGCTAGGAATTGCTTGCGCAATTCCTTTACACCATTCACTTTGCTATTATACCATTTAATCCGACTTGATTTCATCCACCATATCACGTTCCAGTTTGGCAATTCGCATATCAAATGTATCACGATCATAGTCGGCATTGATTCTAAGTTCTAAATCTTGAATTTGCTGCTCCACTTCATCAAATCGGAAAAATGGATTGCTCTCGGTAAATTTATTCATGGATTCATTGATTCGACGATTCGCATGTGCAACATTCTCCCGACTCATTAATTCTAAACGCTTCGTGTTCATTTCTTTTAATTTATTTTTCATATCATGCAGTTGGTTCTGCAATTGGAAAATATCTTGCTCTGCCTTGGCATGTAACACCTCAAGCTTCTCGGCTTGCTCTGTATAATATTCTACTTCGTGACGAGCACGCGCTTCTAACTCCACTTCTTGCGCTCTACTTGCAATGTCAGCTTGCTCTAAGCGTCGTTTTAGCATGGATTTTGCCTTTTCTTTTTCATGATAGAACTGACGCTTTAACATATTTTGTCGTTCAATCAGTTTTTCAACTTTTCGTACCTCCGTTTCACAGTTACGCAAATATTGATTTAACATGGCAACCGGGCTTTTTCTTTCTTTGTCATCTAACATTTGATGTGCTTCTGCTAACACATTGTCCTTAATTCTTTTAAATAAACTTGTCATTGTGAATCGTCTCCTTTTAACATTAATTAGGCATCTGTGGAAAACAGCTATGTTTTCCTCCATTTCTAAGCGCGTAGCTTTTGCACCTAGTCTTAATCAGGCATCCGCGAGCAGAATCTCCGTCTTAACACTCGCTACTGCACCTTAGGTTAATCATATTTACGCATCATGTCGTTCCACTCATTTTCAAAATTTCGGAAATCTCCATAACCAAAATCACCTGGTTCCGAAACTACGCTTTCATAATGGCTACTTTGATTCTCTCTCCTATTACTCCTCCAGTTTTTAACTAGTAAGAATAGAATAATCAATGCCGCTACACCGAATAAACCGGGAAGTGCATGAACCATAATTGCTACACCAATCAATCCGGGAATTACCCAAAATATTTTCTTTGCCGTTGAATCAGTTTTAGCAAACGCTGTAGCACTGGCATAAACGAGCCAAGCACCAAGAGCCAAGAATATCAACGGTCCAATGCTGGCAAAGAAAATCATTGCTGCTGCAAATACCCCTACAATCATTAGAAAAAGTTTCATTTTATTTATCTCCTTTCACTGTTGATACATTTATTCTAATCCGAAACTTGTTCCGTCGAAATGCACCTAAGACTGGATTTGTTCTAGGACTTTAGACTGATTCGTAAAAACAGTTAATCACAGATTTCTTCAAAGTTTAAAAAGACCAGTGACCAAAGAGGACATATAATATATGATGAGAGTAGGTGAATATCTCATAGGGGAGAAGATAAGATGTTTATCAATTTAATTGATTGCCATACACACACGAGAATTTCATTTGATTCAGAGGCTGATCCTTGTATGATGGTGGATACTGCGCTTAAAAAAAATATAGAAGTATACGCTTTTACAGATCATTCTGATCATTGCTCTGATAATGCAGCTAATACAGCAAAGCAAAATTGGGAAAATGATGTGCGGGAGTTATTTTTATCTACACTTGAGATGAAAGAGCGCTATCAAGATGCACCAATTAAGCTACTTTCCGGAATCGAACTAGGAGAGCCACTTCAAGATTTACCGCTTGCAAAGCAAATCTTGAAATATGATTTTGATATGGTTCTGGGATCACTTCATAATGCGGCAGGAGAACCAGATTTTTTTAGAATAGATTATCGCCTTCTTGCGCCTAGTGAACTTGACAGACTCATGGAAAAGTATTTTTCTGAGCTTTATGCTATGGTGGAATGGGGAGGCTTTGATACGCTTGCTCACTTGACTTTCCCGTTGCGATATATAAGAGAACAGAAAATCAAGTTTGATCTATCTCGTTTTGATGAAATGATTGTGCAGTTGTTCCAACTGATGATCCATAAAGGGATAGCACTAGAATTGAATACCTCCGGCCTTGCTCGAGGCTTGGGCTATGCTATGCCGGATGAGAAATATCTCAAGCTTTACCGTCAAATAGGTGGAAGATACCTAACTATCGGCTCAGATGCTCATAAACCGGAACATGTTGGCGGTGGGATTACAGAAGGACTGAAGATGGCTTTGCGTGCAGGATTTACTCATATTACCTATTTTGAAAAGCGAAAACCAGTATTGACGAAGATCAGATAATATTTCAAACCATCAAATATTAAAAATCAAACTAATGACTAGTTTGATTTTTTATGATTCGACATTCTCAAGCAAAATATTTGGTTTTTCTTACTTTATGCTATACAATGAAAGGTACTCAATCTGGACCTTAATATAGGAGAGAGGCATAATGGAAATCAAAAAAGTATTACAACAAGTGCTAAAATTACAAAGAATAGCACAATCTAATTTAGCTGCTGTTTCACAGAAATCGACTATCGCATCTTTTAAACAAGAGCGTCCGGAGTTATTTGATACAGCAAATATAAACAGTATCATACGCATTATCGAACATGGAAGAACATTTCGTTCTGGGTGGGATTATGCAAGTTTATTAAACTGGGCGCTAGCTTTTGAAGATCATATCACAACTCATTTTAATCGAACAGTTTTCCAAAAGCAGTTTTACTTATATTACGCTGTTGCTATATTTTATGAACAAAAAGACTATGATCAAGCATTTGCATTATGTGAAAAAGCATCAGCAATAGTAGTAGAGGATGAAGATTATGAAGTTGATGTTGAGATTTACAAAGAAATCGGTATCTTTCATCGCCATTTAGATCATTACGAAAAAGCAGATGAGGTTCTAACAAGGGCAGTTCATATGCTCGAAAAGCATGATCTTCGATATTCACGATCGCATATCCCTATCGTACTAAACTTAGCCATTCTATATCTTGAAATGGAGAAATACACAGAAGCGATCCAATTAACAGATGAAGCTTTGCAGCTCATTTTAATTAATAACTATATTGAAAATATCGATAGCCTATGTTTGTTAAAAGCACGATTACTGAGTTATCAACAAAATATTTCGGAATGCGAAGCATACTTACAATTTAGTCGCTTGTTTTCTGAGTTGCTGGGTGCTAGTGCATTAATTCCCCATATTGAAGCAATAGAAGCAATTGTTGAACTCAATAAAGTAGATATTTGGTTTCATAAAAATAAGCCTTTGATTTATTATGATAAACATGAAATACTTGATATTCATCGTCACTATATGTCACAGCCTGAAGTAAAAGACAGATTTTTAGAACAAGAAATTACCCGTCTTCAACGTCAGATTATCAAATTGCAAAACCAAAAATCAACGTTATTACATATTAAAAAATCAAGCTAATATGGAAGTCATACTTAGCTTGATTTTTTAATTATCTATTTTCACATGAATTTCACTACATCACGCGCAATCATCACTTCTTCATTTGTTGGAATAACCAATACTTTCACTTTAGAACTTTCCGTACTAATGAATGGATTTGGATTATTGCGAGCATTTGCATTAGCTGCTTGATCAATCTCGGCACCTAAATATTCAAAGCCACTCATCACTCGCGCGCGTATAATCGGGCTATTCTCACCAACTCCGGCTGTAAAGACAATTGCATCTACACCATGCATCACTGCTGCATACATCCCAATCGCTTTCTTGATCCGATCTGCAAAAATATCTAATGCCAAGTTTGCTTGCTCATTGCCGGCCACTGCTTGATCTTCAATATCACGTAAATCGCTTGAAATACCTGACAATGCCAACATCCCACTTTTTTTGTTAAAAATATCAATGACTTCTTCTGCTGATTTCCCCAGTTTCTTCATCAAAAACGGTACAACAGCAAGATCCAAGCTTCCCGAACGCGTTCCCATTGTTAAACCTTCTAATGGCGTAAAGCCCATTGAAGTATCAACTGATTTGCCACCATCAATTGCTGTGATACTGGCACCATTTCCTAAATGGCAAGAAATAATTTTTAAACTTTCAAGTGGCTTTTGTAAAAATTCGGCTGTTTGGTTAGCTATATACTGATGTGATGTGCCATGAAAACCGTATTTTCTTACACCAAATTGTTGGTGATATTCCATTGGAATACTGTATAAATAAGCTTTCTTCGGCATTGTTTGATGAAAGGCTGTGTCAAAAACTGCAACCATCGTTATATTAGGCAATGCTTGTTTAAATGCTTCTATCCCGGTAATATTCGCTGGATTGTGAAGTGGTGAGAGCTCACTTAGTTCCTTAATCTGTGCAATAACAGCATCATCAATCAAAACGGATTCAGGGAAAATTTCACCACCATGCACAACACGATGCCCAACACCACTAATTTCCGCCAAATCAGCAATAATTTTATCATCAATTAATTTTTTTAACACTAAATCGACTGCTACTTTATGATTCTCTACTTGCACATTCTTTCTAAATTTCTCACCATTAACCTCAATTGTCATAATCGCATCATCCATACCGATTCTTTCGATAAGACCTTTTGTTATCACAGTTTCTTCCGGCATTTCAAATAATTGAAATTTCATTGATGAGCTACCGGCATTAATTGCAAAAATCTTTGTCACTATTCTATCTCCTTCTCATGACTCATTTTCCAAACAATCACAAACGGATTGTGTTCACGTTCAAAGCCAATTGTTGTTTCAGGCCCATGCCCCGGTAACACTGCTACATCTTCTGGCAAAGTAAACAATTGCTGTTTAATACTATCCAGCAAAGTTGCACCATCGCCACCAGGAAGATCTGAACGACCGATGCTTGATTGAAAAAGCGTGTCACCTGTAAATAATATTTTCTGCTTATTATCATAATAGCATACACCGCCTGGTGTGTGCCCAGGTGTATGGATAGCAGTAAGTGTAAATCCGTCAATGTTTAGTTCCATGTTAGCGGATATGATTTGTTCGGCACTTTGTGCACGAATCTCCTCTGCCAGTAACCTTTGTGAGCCATTTAGGCGACCATCCGATAGGTAAGGTTGATCTTTTTCATGGATATAGCATGGAACCTGAAAGTAATTGCGAACTTCATCTACAGCTCCAATATGGTCAAAATGCCCATGTGTTAGTAAAATGGCTACCGGTTTTAGCTCCAATTTCTGAATTTCATCAATAATTTGCTGCGCTCTGGAACCCGGATCAATGATGACACATTGCTTATTTTCATTCCAGTAAAGGTAACAATTTTCTTGTAAATCAACGATAACGCTTGTCCAATTCATATTTGCACATCCCTTTTTTAAAATTTCTGCTACTATTTATTTTCAGCTCTTGGATCGGAAAATAGAAAAAAGCCTAAGTAAATTAGACTTTTTCACTTTTATTTATTTTGACATATTTTTTGAAATTTGTACAAAATATCGGTTATTTTTGGACAACACCATTTAAGCGAACTAGCATTTCCTTGATTGGAATATCAGCCGGGCAAGCATCTTGACAATCGTATGACTCGTCACATGTTGCTAAAAAGTGCTGCTGATACTTGCTGATTAAGTCTTGACGATGGTTGCCATCTTGACTTTGTTCGATTAGTTTATAAGCTGCAACTAATCCTGGTGTTGAGTAAAAAATGCCATCACCTTTGAACTCTGGACACGCTTCCAAGCAAATACCGCATTGCAAGCAGTGCGCTGATTTGTACTGTAAGCGACCTTCTTCCTCATTCGCAAAAGGTTGCGCTTTTTCAGTAAGCCAAAGGTTCATCTTTTCCATATTGTCGTAAACGCTCCCACGATCAACAACTAAATCACGAACCATCGGAAACTTACTTAGCGGTGCTACTTCAATTGTATCAGTATCAACAGTAATATCTTCAAGAAATACTTCACACCCTAAGTGTGGTTTGCCATTCACTAATATAGCACAAGCACCACAACGCTTTTGAATACAACTGGATTCGTACTCAATACGATCTGCCGGTTTTCCATCAATATCAGTTAATTCAGGTCGATAGTTCAGAGAATGCAGTGCCCCAATAATGGATACTGTTAAAGGGCCATCATAAGCAAAAGTTTGCTCATAAGGTTGACTATCTTGATTTTTTTGTCTTTTTATCTTAAAAAAAATGGTCATAAAATTCAGCTCCTACTCCTTTCCGATCTTATATCTCTTCCAAAGTGATAATTGTTTTACCATCAACAAAACGCATGACTGAATTTTTTTGATAATGATTGTCATCACGTTCAGGGAAATCCACTCGATAGTGTGCACCGCGACTTTCTTCACGGTTTAAAGCACTTTCAATAACAGAACGACCAAAAATGACGCGACGCTCAAGCATGAAGCTATCATAAAGCCCGGAAGTCGGATCATAGTTTCCTGCAACTTTTTCTTCTAATAATTGATTGAGCGCAGCAATTCCGTTCTCCATTCGCTCCTTTGACCGAATAACGCCAAGGCTAGCATACATCGCTAGACTAAGTTCAATTAGCATCATCGGCATCGGTGCAGTACGTTTAGCTTGCTTATGCAATGCAATTTCGGCTTCTATTTCTGTGATTCGCTTTTTCACATCTTCTGCAGTTCCTAATTCATGTTCATCAGCGATTACTGATTTCGCAGCAGTAATTCCACCATGAATTGCACCTAGCAACGAGTTTCCGCCAAGGCGGTTAGCACCGTGATATTGGCAACAACTCTCTCCGGCAGCATACAAGTTTTTCATTGCTGTGCGGTGATGTTTATCGACAAGGATTCCGCCCATGAAGTAGTGCAAACCAGGTTCTACCGGGATATAATCTGTTTTTGGATCTAATCGGAAATATTGTTTGCAATCTTCGACTGTGTCACTTAACTTGTTTTCCAGCACATGGTCAGGCAAATGTGTTAAGTCCAAGTACACCTCTTGGCGACCTTTTGGATGATTATTAAATTGCCAAATGTTACGAGCTACAACATCACGTGGCATTAAGTTGCCGAGTTCAGGATATTTTTCTTCCATGAAGTAGCGTTTTTCTCCATTTTCTTTAAAAACAAATAAGCGACCGCCTTCACCTCTTGTAGCTTCGGTAATGAGCATCCGTTTACCGCAGTTATTGCCTGTGGTTGGATGATATTGAATAAATTCTGCGTTGGCAATCGGTACACCAAGGCGGAATAATTCTGCTGTAACTGCACCATAATTACGCACAGAACCGGTTGTCCGACCAAAAATCCCGTGGAAACCACCGGAAGCAACAATCAGCGCTTCACTAGTGAAGCTAGAAAGTTCATTGGTATAGTTATCCATCACAATGCAACCAACGCAAGCTCCGTTGGGATTTTGGATAAGGCTGACAAATGAATGTTGATGATAAACTTCAACTAATCCTTTTGCCTCGTATTTGCGTACTTCTTGAATCAAGGCAGTGACAATTTGCTTACCAGTTCCACTGCGTGCAAACGCGGTACGTTTTTTCTTTTGACCGCCGAAATTGCGTAAATCTAAATTACCATTTTCATCACGATTAAACACAACGCCTAAATCGGCTAACCAATTAACAATATGCGGTGCTGATTCTACCAAATTTCTAACAGCATCGGGATTTGCTAAATCGCAACCACCGGCTAGTGTATCAGCGAAATGTTGCTCTGTGCTGTCCATTTCATTTTTGGTATTCATTGCAGCGTTAATTCCACCTTCAGCCATCACTGATTGTGTGCGTTCAGCTTTTAAGCCGGAAATGAGAATGACTTTTTTCCCTGCTTCTGCTAAAGTAATCGTGGCACTAAGTCCGGTGAGTCCCGAACCAATTACAATCACTTGATCTTTCAAATGTGATCCACTCCAATTTTTATGATTATTTTTTATTTTAGCAGGTTTTTGTGTGGAATGGATGGGGTTTGGTGTTTGTTCGATAGATTGACATGGATTTGATGAAAATTTGACACAGGTTTGAAAAAGTAAATGAAGGAATCCATTTACTTATTCATTCACGTCAAAAAACATAACATCCTGAATTATTTACGAAATTTCATCTTGTTACTATCCAAATTTCAATCCATATACCTCATACCAAATACGGTCTGCATATCAACATAAAACACTCATCAAAATCGTTTCAATCCACGTACCTCATACGAGGTACGAACGAGTGATATGAGATGAACATACAAAAAATGCTAATTTCAATCCACGTACCTCATACGAGGTACGAACCTTCTGATCTGGCTCCACCTTCAAATGGTTATGGAATTTCAATCCACGTACCTCATACGAGGTACGAACGATTACTATACGCTTGCTCTGCCATTGCAGCAAGATTTCAATCCACGTAACTCATACGAGGTACGAACCTTCTTGATCCCTGAGTTCCTTTACAATGTGAGAAATTTCAATCCACGTACCTCATACGAGGTACGAACAGTACTATAAAAAGTACCCAATAACAAATGATCTATTTCAATCCATGTACCTCATACGAGGTACGAACGCAATGATGTTTCAGGTTTTACATATGCAAAAAATATTTCAATCCACGTACCTCATACGAGGTACGAACATTTCCATCGTCAAATTCATCATCATATTCGATAAATTTCAATCCACGTACCTCATACGAGGTACGACGTTTTTGATTATTTTTATTATACTATTTATTAAGATTTCAATCCACGTACCTCATACGAGGTACGACGTGAAGTAAAGGAAGATCTTAAACCAAACAGTATTATTTCAATCCACGTACCTCATACGAGGTACGACATTATCACGAAGAATTGACAACGCTATCGTAATCATTTCAATCCACGTACCTCATACGAGGTACGACCAACAGAAGGCACTAATACCTCATTTCCAAATCAATTTCAATCCACGTACCTCATACGAGGTACGACACTTTTTTCGAGTGGCTTTCGGCACATTTTACATAATTTCAATCCACGTACCTCATACGAGGTACGACAATTTATGGCTTTTATTGATGATCCTTCTTTATCATTTCAATCCACGTACCTCATACGAGGTACGACATCAGTTAACATCCAACACACCACCTAAAACAGATTTCAATCCACGTACCTCATACGAGGTACGACTTCTTTCTTGCTGAATCCTTCCACCTGTAAAGTAAATTTCAATCCACGTACCTCATACGAGGTACGACTTTAATTTTGATTCAGGAATGAAATACATTGAATATTTCAATCCACGTACCTCATACGAGGTACGACCACCATACTTACACATTAAAGACGAAGTAACCACAATTTCAATCCACGTACCTCATACGAGGTACGACGATGCTGGTTTCATCCTCGGTGTACCATACATCAATTTCAATCCACGTACCTCATACGAGGTACGACAAAAAATGGTTTGAAGCGCAAGAAGGGTTTGAAGTATTTCAATCCACGTACCTCATACGAGGTACGACGGTTTGCAGTTTAGCATTATATGAGCACATAAATATTTCAATCCACGTACCTCATACGAGGTACGACCTTCCTAATCAATTATGAATGATGTTGCTATCGATTTCAATCCACGTACCTCATACGAGGTACGACGACAGGGGTATTATTTTTCTAGTAGAGCAAAAGTTATTTCAATCCACGTACCTCATACGAGGTACGACTATTCCCATCTATAAAGTAGTCAAAAGGCGATAGATTTCAATCCACGTACCTCATACGAGGTACGACTATTTCTATCTCGTCACCTTGCTGGAATTTAAAAATTTCAATCCACGTACCTCATACGAGGTACGACAAATTGTTCGATTTTCGGATTTTCGTTTAGGTTAATTTCAATCCACGTACCTCATACGAGGTACGACCCAAGAGGTTAAAGTCCAAATCATTGGACTTAGTGATTTCAATCCACGTACCTCATACGAGGTACGACTTTACATTCTTTTGTTTTAACATGCCTTGATTGTACATTTCAATCCACGTACCTCATACGAGGTACGACGCGTTTGAGTGAGTTTTTGAAATGGTGAAAAAAATATTTCAATCCACGTACCTCATACGAGGTACGACCAAAGTATGTTAACCTCTGGGGATCAGACTTAGGATTTCAATCCACGTACCTCATACGAGGTACGACAGTATCACAATATTTTCTTTCTATTTCTTCTAATTATTTCAATCCACGTACCTCAT
>Ga0131853_10003923_pt1 | contig 26702 bp, 12 predicted proteins | sample TergutLab28metaG_FD_92764 | JGI IMG/M metagenome (GOLD analysis project Ga0131853, IMG submission 92764) | Labiotermes labralis P1 segment gut microbial communities from Petit-Saut dam, French Guiana - Lab288 P1 (version 2) (version 2) | ecosystem: Host-associated > Arthropoda: Insects >... | reverse complement strand
TTAACATTATAGAAACCACATATTCCTGCCAGTTTTAATATGTATTTGGTAATCAATAAGTGTGTAACAGCTGTCAAAGTTTCAAATTTCTCTGGCCATTATCTCCGTAACCGTTCAACTTTGAACATAGGTGTTTTGGGTTATATCGGTATACTTTAACATAAGGAAGACCCTCCCGAATTCTGGCACATTCCTCCTGGGACACACTGTATAGTGTCCTTTTATTGGTGTACTTGCTTTGCTTGTTTTGCATCACAAATTTTGACGTTTTGCTGACCGTGCATCTCAGTATATTTTTATCAGTATTTAACCAACTTGATGCACAAAATTTGTTTCACAATAAGTTTTATTTCATGCATCTACATGTTTCGAGCACATGTGCTCATCATCACACCTATAGGTTTGATGATACCAGAGGCTGTGTAATGCAATTTTGACCTCCTGATGATGAGCAAATGTGCTCGAAACATGTAGAGGCATGATATAAAACTTATTGTGAAACAAATTTTGTGCATAAATTTGGTTAAATACTGATATTAAAAACGAAGGTATAGGTTATTGGAGGAAAGCAATGAACCAACTAAACTAAAACATAATGTTTTTTTTAAGGTTTCAACCCGTTTCGTTTTATTCTTCTTTGTTACTAACGCAGTTCCGATGTTCGCAGAATAACTTACTGTCTCGGTCAGGTACATAAGGCTCCAATAGCAGAGAATATACGTGTTGCATTCTCTTACGATGATGGAGTGCGTAGGAAGAACACGGACGATTCTGGTGACACGGATTCAAAGCTGATTGGAGAGCACTTCAGTTACACCGGAAAAAAAATCAAGTTTATTTATTTCTGTGTACTATCATGCATAGTCTCCATATTTGAAATGCTAATTTTAAAATTCTGATAGCCCCGTTTATTAATTTATCAATTACAATTCGTTACCCAATACATTTTTTACTCAAAACAATCACCATTCATTAAACACCGAGATTTAATCACATTTTGTTTGTGTCTGCTGTCAACTTTAACACTTTATTTGTTTATATCAAACATCCACCCTTTTTTATTTCAACAAAATTTACTTATTTCTTTTATGTACTTCAGAGTCTTTCGTATTATATCATTATTACAGCGAGCGTTAAAATATATATGCAATTAATATGATTCATTTTGGAAGAAGTGGCGCTCAGTCTCTCGAAATCAAGTTACAGGCTGTATTGTGCTGACTTGAGGTGTTGGTGTTATGTAGTGTGATTGGCTGTTGGTGATGTGGTATCCGAGTGCAGGCTGAATCAGAGTAGTGGTTCAGCCTGCACTCGGATACCACATCACCAACAGCCAATCCCGCTACATAACACTAACACGCCTCAAGTCAGCACAATACATCCTACACAATAACGCACCAAGTAGTCGCAAGCTCATAAGATGGATGAATTAACATCCGAAATATGTTGAACAGTAAATTGACATAATAAAGCAAGTGTCATCAAGTTGGTCTACATTTATTCAAATATCAAGATGATGCACGATCCAATACGCATAAGAAATCATACTGATTCACGTAATAGTGACGTGACATGGCGAAATTTAGTATAAATATCATTGGTTGAGGGTTTCTGCAAGTGACCACAATTTGTTAATATTTTCGGAACCAAATTTCATTCTACACATATTAATTTCAACTGCCCTTACCATTTATTAAACAACCATTCCCTTAGGACACAACATACTTCTGTTTGATGATCGAAAAGTCACAAACAATTTATTCGCAAATAAAAACTAAATACACAATATTAAAAATTTTAAAGCGTATTACAATCCAAGTTTGTCCCCACAGAATAACATTACCGCTAAAATTAGTTAATAAATAATTTACTTATATTATATGTAATAATAATTAAACACACACGTATTTAAATATTATTGACAGTTAATACATTATAGAAATGCAATTCTAGCCTGGGGTTTTCATTCGTATAAATACAGATCGGTAATAAATATATATATTCGCCCTAAATCGAATAATGTTGTTTCATGTGACTGTAATAATATGCAATATAAACTGGAGAGCCGCCACTGGACCAGGGGAACTCAGAACTTCTTCGCAATATGTAAGGCCAGATATAGAGCAAACTTCCACTTTAAATACCTTCTATTTTTCTTACAGCCGAATTTCAGGTCCATTTTCTATCAAGAACTACTAGGTTCACGAAATATGTGGTTTTCTTTTTTTTTAAAGTTTACTTCAAGCCTAATCTTACCTACCATGTTTAACCTTAGTTTCGCTGAGCTTGAATATAGCAGTCAGCAAATCTACTAGCTATAGGCCTTATTTCGATTCCAGCCAAAGTTCATCTAAATTTTACCCAAAACCTGCCATGAAGGCACTTTGATATTCCTCCACCCTTTCTTGAATCTTGGTGCCAGGAATTACCCAGCACCCATTCTGTTGGAGACTGGGTGGGTCTTAGGGCCGGAAAATCTCGTCGATAGCTGGATTCAATCTCCGGATAGACCAGACCGTAGCGAGTCGCTATACGGACACTGCTATCACAGCCGTCTTCTTGGTAATGACATTAATTCTTCTCTTTGTCCCTCTGTCCAAACGAAACCTGTCAATATTCCTATTCATCTGAAACTTATGGGATTTTTCTTCCGTACAGAGTGGAAGAATGTTGTGCTTGGCCGCAACGTGGTTAGGAAAGCCGTAAAAATTCATGGATACGAAGATTTAAGTCTGTGGAATGTTATCACCTGTCGACTGGTAATTTGTTACCGACGTTTCGAAGGATCTTAGCCCCTTCAACTTCATCTTCAGTGCGAAGAAGGAGAACTATCATTTGACTGCTGGCCTCTGAATATGACGTCATTACGACCCTCTAAACACCGCTAACTATTTGCCAGTCGATATGTCGTAAGATCCCGCAGGATTTAAACTTCACATCTCAACTTAATTCAACACGGTACGCGTACTGTCACTAAAATCTGCATTTCATTCTTGTCTGCTTCCTTGTTATGGAATTCCCTCCCTTCTGTATGTAATTTTAGGGGGCAGACTTTACTTAATTTTATCATTGTACTGCGTCTTACGTAACCACGTAACTGTCTGCATGCTTAATTTCACGTTGTCCTTGAAAATAACTTACTCCGCCAATGTTTTGGGGTTATTTAACACAAACAGCCTTATATAGCCCTACACTTCCTGTTCATGCTCTGGTGTACATTTTACTTGTTACGTCTACTGTGTTTCCATTCTACGTGTTTATCAGATTTTAACTGTAGTGAGTTAATAAGATAGAGTACAGTTCCGTTACTGTGGGTTGATAGAGTAAACCCAGAGTTCCATCACACAAAATCTCTTCCAATAACACTTACGGCGATGACGCCACAAGAAAAAATTGTGCTTCAAAGTATAAGCCACGAAGTATGAAGTTCTGAATACCTGCACGCTTACATACATGAGGAGCCCGTAGGCTCTGTGCTGCACACGTCTGCTGCAAAATAAGTACTCAGCCTTAATGAAGTTCATGTCAGGAACTTCTGGGAAAAGTCAGTTGCATAAAGTAACGGTGTAAGCGGTATTCTGCTACTGCGCCAGCATCTCGCCGTACAGGCATGAAGGCGAGTGAAGGTAAAGCAGCATGCATTCTTACCGATCCAAATGACTGAAATGAAGCACTTCTGATTCGTATTCTGAAACTGCGTGTTGCCAGTTTTGGTCTGGGCAGTGACTGCCACGGCGTGTTCCGCAGTTTACCTCTACCCCTCCTTCAAATTTTGGGGCTTCCATCCTTGAATTTCCGTTTTACTAATAAACCTACTATTCTATGTTATATAAAAATTAGGTAAAGTGATCCCGTTACAGGCACGGTGTGGCCCAGAGGGTGGGTAGAGGTATAGCTCTACTCTTCCATGATCGCGGCACTAGAAGGGGGTGAGGGGTCAGCGCCACGCCCCGGCCTCTCTTTACCCCCGGGAAAGACCCGGTACCCATTCTACAGGAGGCTGGGTGGGTCCCAGGGCCGATCTGGACGAGCGGAAAATCTCGTCCCCGTCGGAATTCGATCCCGGACCGTCCAGCCCGTAGTCAGTCGCTATACCGACTGTGCTATCCGGCCAACATTCTATGTTTATATAGCGTCGTTAAATAAACACAAATCATCGTATTCAGTCTTCAACTAGATATTAGACAGACGTGTAGAATCAGTTTCATATTGTGGCCTTCCATACTCTCCAGAAAGTGTATTTCGTACTGTAGTTTGGACAGCATATTTCTGTGGTCACTCATCATATCTCCTCTCCATCGATGGAGAAGAAGCAAGTTAAATATTCTGCAGCATTTGCAAACCGTCGAAAATTATAGAAATACGATTGTGTTCGATAAAGTTGGACGGTTTAGTAGGAAAGCGATTTTGGCACAAATTCCAATGTACCACTTCGAATGTAGAAGACAAGAACGAAATCAGTGGCCCTGTAGGCAGTCAGACCCGGCCGCCATTTTCACTGACCACTCGGTTTTATAGCCGTAGTCGTTTCTCGTTACCAGCCATTCGAGTACTTACTTTGATGTTGTAGGGTGTGTACGCCCCCATGCCGACTTTTGAAGGTATACTACAGTTCCTTGCCCCATATGGTACTTAACTTTCAGCCTGTTTATAAACATGCATGCTTCCTGCTCAGCATTATTGAGTCTAACAGAATTACGGTTTACACAAGAAACCAAAAAAATTCTCCAAAACCTCCAAGACAGTGTCACATTTAAATGCTAGTTACTGAGCCATTTTAGTGTCAGCTGAAGTATGTCAGGTCATTTACTAACGATCACCTGTGTGAGAAGTGATAGGAAAATTTTGCGATATACTTCAGTGCATTACAGTGCCATTTGGAGGAAGTGGCTGAGGGAACACAATAAATTAATTAGCACATTTTGAGATTAATACGTGTAGCTTGGCAGTTAGTTTCTATCGATCGAAGAATTGGCGTGAATCTGCCAGAATACACAGACCCACAGCTCAGAGTCCGCAGAGCTAACAACCATCTGAACTCAGAGAGATGTTCTGGCCATATAAACAGACCACGCATCTTGTCTCCATCAGGGTGTCAAAACACATAACATACGTTAGTCATTTACATGCGTTGATGAGATAAACTTAAAAGTTGTTTACTTCCTTAATTAACCACCACGGCATGAAGGGATGTGGAGCACTGGATACCCTCAAAATGGGGATTAGGGTGGAGATGAGTGGTAAGAGTCAAGACCTGGACCCTGGATCAGAGTCCTTCTTCAGAAGCTGATAGTGATATAACTGGTAAATAAATTCTCAAAATTTTGTGTAACTCAAACTTATGGACTCTTATATCTTCAGTGTAGTCCTCAGATACGGACGTTTCCAGGTTGCAAAAACAATAGTAGTAATATTCACAGAACTGAAATTCTTCGTGAAATAGCGAGTAAGAAAACATGCTTTTGTAAATTCTTTTCTAGCTTGTGACCTCAGATAAGAATTTTTTACCAATGTCTTCACTAATCTGTATCAACACAGAGTGACTGATTCTACATTGGAATATGTCAGTAATTTTCTAGTGGCTTCGTCACTAGTTTCTCGGAGGATTATAACCCAAGAGCCATCTTTTATCTCCCAGTCTATACACTAAACTTTTCGCTGAATTTTGCGTCAGTCATTTAGTCGCTTTGACAAAGATTCGAAAAGCTGTTATTAGTTTCGCCAAAAATGTAAGTATTCCTGCCCGTCCTTTTTACGTGTCCGTCTGTATGCGACAACCCTGCTCTCGCTGGATGGATTTTCGTGAAATGTTATATTGTGGGTTTTACTAAATATCTGTCGATAATGTCAATAATATTCAGAGAATGTCATTCCGACATTATGACTGGCACTTTACATGAAGACCTACAAACAATTATGATTACTTTGGTTACTAACATTGCCGTGTTTGTAGTCGACAGCAATCGATAATAATCGATACTGCTCAATAATAATGGACAATAATCTGCTTTATTTCTTCATGTAAATCTCAAAAGCATTTGAGATTATGCATGAAATCAAAGCAAACAATAAACTATACGTTATGTACATAAATACAGGGTTATTCAAAATGACTGTCGGTGTTTTAACAACTTGCCACCTCGTTCTCAAGATGTGATTTCTTTCTATGGGGTTACGTCAAGGATCAGGTTTATGTTCCTCCTCTTCCCGCAAGTATCCCGGAACTGAAGTTACAAATCAGAACCGCCATTGAAACCATCACCATTGAGAAATTACAGACAGTTTGGAACGAACTCGCTTATCGTGTTGATGTTTTTAGAATCACAAAGGGTACAAACATAGAGCACCTGTAAGGTATGAAACAAGAACGTGGAGTGTTGTTCTATTTAATGAAAAATACATACGAGTATACTCCTATCTCAAGTGTATTGTGTATGACAAATTGCTAAAACCCCGACAATCATTTTGTATAACCCTGTATAATAACAGACCAAGCACTAGTAATAAGAATCAATAACATATGCACATGGGAAAGCAACAAAAACATAAAGTTACCAAACTGGATGAAATGGATGACCATGTGAGTAGTCCAGGATAAAAGCCCAGAACTTGTCACTGTGTTACTTTATACTAAACGTTCCTATTTTATTTATCTCGTTTGTGGAAACTGACCTCAGTACAGTGCGGACTGCAGAAGACCGTCAATTTAATTTTGTGTCTCTGAAGGTCTAACACAATATCACGAATTTTAATTTAGTACAATACCATTGGCTCCTAACCATACATGTAGCGCTAAATTGATTCTATCACCTTTTTTGATTCTTTCATTTTAAACAGGTTATGTATATATTTACTGGTAGATTATTTGTCAGATCGTCTTCTAATCTTCTAAATATCTTGATTTATTATGCGAATTTTATTCACAGACCTTTCAGAAATACAGATCTTGTAGCACCGACTAATGACTGGGTAAAGAATTAAACAGGACCCCAAAGAAAGGCTACTACACAGTCGTGTTCTGGAATTTTACATGACGCACTGAAGAAAACTAAGAAAATTCTCAGGCACCACAATAAGTGTCCAGGTCAAAATTCGTATCGGAATGCTACCGAATTAAAACCCGATGGGATACCCCTAAGACAGGCTGAGTGTTGTGTTGTATTGTTGTTGGGGTTTGTTAACAGCTACCTCAATACTGTACTTGTTGTGTGCTTTGCTCTGCCGTTTTAATTAATCACAAGCAAGTGGAAATTCAGGCCGATCGTTACTGCCACAAAGCACACAAAGTTAGTGGATCACATAAATAAATTGTTACATACGTAACAGACCGGCGTTTATAATTACAGACCTGCTGCTGTCCATATATTGGCTGGAAGGTGCGTCATGCGAGATTTACAGGGGAAAAGTGGTTTTGACGTGCAGGAAGGGAGAGACTTCCGACATATAAACGTCAACTTCAGAAGCTGCTACAGCCGAAGTGATTCTGACAGAGGTGAGGCAGATATATGACGACAGACAGCAACATGGGGAAAACCATTTTACAATACACAGCAACAAATTAGAAGCATCCGTGAAATTCAAAATAACAACAAGCTATTTGATACACTCAGCTCTATAGCAGAACGACTCACACCACTGAATGAAGTTATACTTGAGATTCTAATAGTCTATCACCTGCTCAAGAATTTCCCTACTTTTCATGGAATCAAAAATTCATTACTCTGTTGAAAACAGTCTAAACTTAATACCTGTTCTAGTCCAAAACAAAATCCGTTCGCAGCTTACTGACCCATTTTAAGACCCATTATATAATAATAATAATAATAATAGTGGATCATTGAAGGAAAAAGCTGAAGTTTGGCCAAATCTTTCCGGAAACTAGTGGATATATCACAGTCAGTCAGCCAGCAGCAGGTGGTTAGTACCAATAATTAAAAGAAATGTCTTTTGAAGGACCCGGCTATTTAACAATACATGCAGAAAATATCGACAGATTCGAGAAAAAATACAACAATACAGCATAAAACTGCAGAAGGGAGTAATACATACCGCACTGCGTACAGTCCTTAATGCTTTAGCTGTATAATTCAGCGCTTTGTCAGTGACCCGTTCTCTTTAAATACCAGCTAAACAGTAGCGAATTCAGTATAATAATAATAATAATAATAATAATGTTTATTAGTGTGCCGATGCACAAGCCAAATGCCCATTACAGAAAAAACACAACAAGCAGACACAACAAAAACAATGAACCAGGACAAATGAAACGGACACAGAAGAAACAAACTTACTTAAAGAGTTAATTTGTTCACCATATGATCAGTAACTAACAGTATCAAGTTTCAGTGTGATAGTTTGCATTCTGAATGTATCTAATTAACTGAAAACTAAATTTGACGAAGTGACACAACGAAAATGGGTAGTAGGGGGAAACTTTTGAAGGACAGACTTACAGCTGTGATAGTGATGATGATGATGATGATGATGATGATGATTACGATAATAAGAATAATAATAACAATAGTTATGGTACCTAAGAAAGTATACAAATCAAAAACAACAAAAGTAAAGATGTGAAATAAGGTACAAAATACAATTAAATAGAATAATAATAACCTGTCTAAATTAAAACAACAATAAACTTGAAAACGGAATGACGAACCGTAAAATATGTTAAAAGTTCAGATTTACTCTGTAAAAATGTCTTATGTCTAACGAGTCGTTAAGCACAAACCGATTTTCCCTTGAAAAATAACAAAAATAATTTATTTTTCTTTTGGCACTGCGGCCCAAAGCGGGCCATGGGCTCCTCTTTCTTGAGGTTTCTAGATCACACTCAGACACACCATAGTCTGTAGGACTCCTCTGGACGAGTGATCAGTTCGTCGTAGGGACCTCTACCAACCAACAGACAATACTCATAGCGGACAAACTTCCGTGCCCCCCGGTGGGTTTCGAACCCACAGTCTCAGCAGACGAGCGACTGCAGACCTTCGTCTTAGACCGCGCTGCTACTGGGATCGGCACCAATAATAATAATAATAATAGTAATAATACCTGAATGAATATTAATATTTTATTAGCTAAATTAAATATATAAACATTTACAGTCAACTTTTTATTCAACAAACAAAGGAAACTTCAGTTGAAAATTGAACTGTAACTGCACTAATAACAATTCAATCACTGTGCTTCTGAGACAAGAACAAGCTGAAACAAATATTTGCGGAAAAAGCACATACCATGCAACGGGCTCTAAAAGGGAAAGTGACCCAATTACCCGTAACGTGCGTTTTGAAAATTATTAAAGTAAAATAATATATGCATGAACTCTAAGTACTACAGCTCACAGAACCACAATCTGCCTGAATTTAAATTTAATATCAGCGTGTGGAAAGTGCAGAATCTGTGAGCTTTCCATAATTCAAGAAGACGCAATATAATGCATATGGCACACAGCTGAACGCGTTACTGCGATACAATTAAAACTGCCGAGGTTAACCATTACAGCCGAAAGCTGTAACTTACAATGTGGCACATAACAGTTACATCACGGTTAAAAGTGTGACGTGTTTGGACTGAAGATCTAAAGTAATCGTAAGTTTGGAAAGTAAGAAACGAATTCATATTTATCACTGCAACATAAATCAATAGTCTGCAGCGATGGATCAGCCACACTGGTGAAGATCTGCAAACAATACTCATATTTAATAGCAACCGCATAATTAAGGCGTTCGTGACATTTAATGAACGTTATTTAGATCATAACATTAAAAAAGTCTGTCATATAGTTACTGATTACAACATGATTCATTCTTGTTAACATTAATATACTTTCGTATTCAAAAAGAGCATTTGCAAAATGACCCTGTTGTCTTCGTTGGGTCTCTGTGTCACTCCAAAATACGGTAAAAGAATGGTTGAGAATATTTTGATGGAACTGTACACTGCTGATTATTAGTTATGGTTGTTTATACATTTTACTTAGAGTTAATATCGGACACGTTAAAATACACACACGCATTACGGCGCGTCTCGATCTACGTATTTGTCAAATAAAAAAATATTTTGAACTTAGATATCCAATAAATACTTTTGTGCAGAAAAATGTAGCACATATTTTGTGCCCCGTAGAGCACTACTTAAATACCAACGTTGGTCGATATCTTTGAAGAAGATGAGAAAACGTTCGCCTCACAATTGACAGTATGTGCAGAAATTGCGTGCCCAACACTAAGAACTTTCCTCCCAAGACACACTTACACATACTGCCGAAATTTCTGATGACAGACAATTTTTAATTAAGCCTGTACGCGTTTTTAGTGAAAGTGTAACTGGAAATTCTGTACAGCCAGTAATTTATGTAGATATACAATGATGTATCAGCCAAACACAACGAAACTTTATTATGTTTATTATTGTATTAGGGCAACATGTTTCGATTCTTATAGAATCATCTTCAGACCCTTCTAAGAAACAGATCCTTACTTAGCAATGTTTAAAATGCGCTGTGGGATCCCAAAGACTTACATTCTTGATATAACTGTGTATAAAATGCATGTGTCGTTATGTTCTTATTATACAATTGGGATACTTATTTAATTATTTTATTAATTTTTTATAAATAAGAAACCGGGGGGAAAGAGACCACTGGGGAGACCTAGGCGTAGATGGGTGGATAATATTAGGACGGATCTCCAGGAGGTGGGATATGGGTATATGGACTGGATTGGGCTGGCCCAGGATAGATACAGGAGACGGACGCTTGTGAGTGCGGTAATGAACCTTCGAGTTCCGTGAAATGCGGGGAATTTCTTGACTAGCTGGAAACCAGTTAGCTTCTCAAGAAGGACTCTGCACCATGGATTAAGTAAGTATCCTGATTGTATAATAAGAACCTAACGACACATGCATTTTGTACATTGTTGTATCAAGAATGTAAGCGTTTGGGATTCCACAGCGCATTTTAAACATTGCTAAGCAAGAATCTGTTTCTTAGAAAGGCCTGAAGATGATTCTATAAGAATCGAAACATTTTGCCCTAACAAATAATAAACATAATAAAGTTTTGTTGTGTTTGACTGATACATCATTGTATATTTATACATGTGTTAAACACTTCAGGATGGCAAACATTAAATCAATAATTTATGGTTGGAAAATTGTTTATTGTGAGAAAATCAAATAAAAGCCAACCAATCACTCTACAACTTTCAAGCCACGCGAGTATTTCTTAGTTTATTTCTTAACTGGGAACGTAACATAGCTCTGTACTGAATATGAGAGAATGTTTATTAACAAATCAGTATCAAATGTTACATTTCGCAGAGGACTTCAGCTAACTGTCAGCAAGCAGCGTTGCTAGGCAGCAGCCTACGATCACGGGGCGCGAATGAAACCATGTTTTATTGAGACTCTTTTGTTATCGGTTATCTCCAGTTTTGCATTGTTCTGGCGCTTTTGTTACGGCCTTCGATTCACCGCTCTGATGCTCTGCGAATGGCGTTGCAAAAGGAGCATAGTTAAAAAACAGGGACTGCTGTCAAACATGTACATGTCCAGTAACTCAACACTCCCAACCTCGTACTTATGCATCTCTATGTATAAATTGGCTTCGCCATTAGCACCACATACTTTATATCTCACGTAAAATTCCATTATTTGTTTTTGAACATCATGAGGTTTCTCAAAATCGAGAAGACTAAAATTCAAGCACTCGCAAATTATTTGTTCCGAAAATGTCGCACATTGCACCTGAACAGACGCAGAGATGTCACTAAATTTGTAGACTGTCTTGAAAATGTAATTCGTGATTTTATTAGACGTGCTGCAAGGCATTGTGTGTGCGTATTGCTGCTCACATGCACAGCGGCAATCTTGTACGCTCTCGCATGACCAGACGTAAATGGAATTGATAATAAGCAAATCGGAATCGTTGGGATTGCATGCATTCTGTGCTTTTCTGTGACCTGTAACTGCTATATAAAATTTCAAGTCAGCGGGAGAAAAATTCAGCGCTTTTCTGAGTGCTTTCGTTTTCTGATTCATCAGGTATGGAGCAGAATTTTTTTCTGCAATCCACAAATTGTATTATTTTAACGTGCGCATGATTCAACACGGAACTTGGAGCAATTTGAAGAGATCTATTTTTCCTAGTGTATGGCAAATATTATGATTTTTTACTTAGTGGACATTTTGTAATATCGGAATCTGTAAATGCTCTCTCCGTACACACACTCCCCATACTCGACCTTAGTGCTAGAATGGGGTGAGTGTTCGGCACCACACCGTGGTTGCTTTAACTTCAGAAGAGACCCGGCAACCGTTGTACAGGTAGATCGCGTTGCCGGTCTCCATGGGTTCCAGCAAATATCATCTCAATTGGGTTCGAGCCCAGCACCGTCCTACCCGTAGAGAACTGCTACACGGACTAGGCTAACCCAGTCCCTCATATTGGAGTCTGATTACTGTGAAACACTAATGCATGCTTAAAGGTTTGAGAAGAGAACGCATTTACTTTTCTTTTGTAGAAAACCTGTTTCATGCATCATTTCACTAATATGTCATCCAGTCTGTCGGTCAAACTACTATAATGGAAGTCATAAATTTTTTTACATAAATACAAACATGTAAGCCATAACATAACAATTTTATTTTATATACAGTAAAAATAGTATATTGTCAGGGCGACATGTTTCGGCCCCTATTGTGTCATCTTCAGGCCCTCTGAGAAAAGAGATCCAAGAGCTATTTGTATTTTAATGCGTTGCAGAAACCCAAATGAGATCCCGCAATGCCAACGCATTGAAATATAAATAGCGCTTGGATCTGTTTTCTCAGAGGGCCTAAAGATGACCAAATAAGGGTCGAAGCCTCTCGCCCTGACAATGTACTATTTTTATTTTATATAAAATGAAATTGTGTTGTTACTGACTGACATGTTTGTATTTATGTTATAACACTTCGGAACGGAAAACTTTAAATTTTAAGCTCATAAATTTTTCTCTTAAAACCACAACTAACGAAAGATAACTGAAGTATATTATTTAAAATTCCATGTTAGTTTTGGTTCGCAGATAACAAAATGTAAACGATTTTGCGAAAGAGGTATTGGTGTAACGTAAATCAGTGCTCGTTATATTTCTTCTTCATGTGAAACGTTGAAGTGACCGCACACCGTTTTCACTAATGAACAACGCACAATGCACACACATTGTGCCACTTCTCGCCCCCAGGCCGCAATTCAGTTAGATGTTTACGCGTTAGGAAGCCAAATACACGTGCTTATGGCTTGGCCGATAGCCCGCCCGCAAACAGCAGCTTAAATTGATATTACCAATTCAAGAGTTCCAGTGGTGGTTGACAGAAAGAAATAACGATTTTGAAAGGGGAAATCTAACATCGTTATGTACGTCTGTAACACAACAGGAATGAGAAAACTAACATTTTATGATCTACAGTACATTTTTATTCTGTACATATTTTTAACTTTTATTTCTCTAACATTTTGTCCGTGAATGGTTCCTGCAGATATGTCGGTCTGAATAAACTTATGTTTTAACTCTTTAAAGACGAAACGTATCTGTTTTATAGAAGACATCAGTCCGTACCGCGCTGTAAACACTCTCCACCTCGGTTACAAAAACCAAACTGTTTATGTTGTATAAGGCAAATGTCTCTGTTTGTTCTGAGAACTCATAAGCGGAATATAATCAACATGTAGAAATTTGAAATGTTAAAAAAAGTAGTACATAAATTTCCTTGCAGGCTTTAAAAGCTCAATATTTAACAATCTAAACTGGTATATAGATTATTACAATTAATGAATCATAGTATTATTTAAAAATACTATGCATTCTGGTTAAGGGTTACAGTTTATTCGTAAGAATGTACTGCGCACTTCGTCGCCTCCCCTCATATAGACGCACTGTTCCTTCCAAAAGTAGGTAACTACCCACCAAATTGCACGGTGTCACAACCTAGAACATGACAGTGTTATTCTTAAGGCATGAGAACCTCAAATGTCATACAACACTCCCGAACCACGCAGTATATGACGGTTTGTAATTTACGTTTATAACAACACAGCATTTTTTGCTGTTGTAATTCTTATACGAGTTACATGCATATAGTTCAAAGCTTACTGTAAATTCCCAGGCTCACACAATATAATATTTGAGTGTAAATTATTATTATTATTATTATTATTATTATTGTAAATACGATTATTATTTGTTTTCTCATACATCAGAGATTTTGAAGTTTAAACCTAACCTTAAGTTAGAGTTACCTGTTACAACATATTTCTAAATTTTCTCAATAACTTCCTAAACAGATATTTTTTTCGAAGGTCTAATTTAAAATATCTTATTTTGCGAAGATAAACACGTTATTTTTTATTGATTTTTTAGCATTTTCTTTATCCAATACTAATAAATGAGGCTTCATCCCTTAGTGTGTCTTCTCAAAAAGACAAGAATGAAAAAACAAAAAGGAATGTCGATTTGACCTGAACGACCTTCCATGCGGCGATCCGTTGGATACAGGTGTCGTACGTTCCGCTAGGAATTTGCTGTGTGGATGTTCGTACTGCCTTCAGCTTCTCTATTGAAGATGTGGCAGGTTTCTCACCTATGAAACTGCGATGTCATAACCTGTCACACCAAAATGAAGCCTCAAGTCTTGAAAACCCCAGAGCTCATAAAACTTACTTTTCGATCTGTGGTGACCGTAGCAAACAGCCTGCAGGACGGCCGCCCACACGATGAGTACCGCCAAATTCCGGCAGTAATAACGCTGGCACCGATGACTCCTCTGACGCATCGTGACGTTTCGGTCTGATAATTCTCAGAAAAAAGTATCTGTTTAAGTAGCAGAATTTAAACTAGGTAAAGAACACAGTCTTTCACACAACTGCCACAACTTCACGGTTAATCAGAACAAACGGAGGAGAGCTGGAGTTTAACAGATGATACAAGACACCAATTCACTTAGGTATACACAATTTTAAACTACCGCACACGACACAAAAGACGCCGGATATTTAAAACGCTAAAACACTGAAACGCTACACAACAATAAACAACATCACACACTTTCTTGATTGAACGTTTCAAGTGGTTACATCAACACGCACAACTCCATTTAACACTATAACTTTGAAGACGAAAACGAAACAGGAATGACAGTGCGTACAACGATACTTTGATGACAGATTGAACTTAACGTTTCTAGCCTCAATCCCAACCTACATGTCGTTGATTATTTACGTATTTCCACACCAGTAATTTTATGTGAGAATTCCAAATTAGAGACCCGATTGTTTCCATTATTCTGTAAAGTATTAAAAGGCATACAAATAAACAAATATTCATACTAGATTTAGGAGAAAAGTACTGTAAAATTTTAAAATTAACACCGCTGGGAGCGTCTGTTTTTCACACATGAATTGCAATTTTTCTGCATATACCCTGAGATGTCCTGCACTGTCATGAATAACGACTGCTTAAAACAGATTTTCAAAAGAAAAATGTACTTGCTAGAAAAAACAAAATAACATTATCAGTACGAATGGATATTTCATTACTCAGCTTTCAGCAGAAATGAAAGCGAGTACTACCAGTTGGTCGGGCGACAACACGGCACAGTGGTATCTGTGAATGGCGGGGATTAGCAGAATTCTCGGCTAGCGACCGTTCAGCGCAAGAGTTCACCGGCGACTCCTGTCTCACAGTGGAGATGCCTCGTAACACCCTCCCCACCCACTCACACAACGTACACTCTCGGAGCAACCACTGCGTTCGCGCGCTCATCCAGTGCCGTTTCTGATTACATTTGATTCATATAGATGTGTCAGCTTCACTCGTTGTGTAGTAGTATAAGTAATGGGGATTTGCATGGTGGTTAAGAAAGACGGGATATTTAGGATGCAGAAGGAAAAGGTCATCCAGGCACATCCCGGTTGGAGTTGTGGAAAAAACAAAATAAGTGGTCAGGATTGTCATACTGCTGGCCGAGATTTGATTAGATGTCTCTGGAACAGATGGGTTACCTGCCTGGAACTATAGTACGACTCGACAACACCGTGTCAGTAAAACAAATTGCTCGTTACTGCAGCTCAGTGCCTGAGGCAAGATCTGCAGGACACGCAATTTTGTCAGTGTCGTATCTATCATATTTGTGTAAGCGGGATGGCGTAGTTTGTGTAGCGATTAGGCTACGGGTTCAACAATTGACGAGTCGCGTTTCGTTTCTCGGCAGGTGTAAGAGTTTTTTTATTTCATCCACAGCTTCCATACCAGCTATGGGAGCCCATCTAGCCTAATACGTAATAGTAGCGTCGAATTTTTACCCGGTAGTAAGGCGGCCGGAGTGTGAAGCTGACCACTAGTTTCCATCTAGGTCTGAGATTAAGAACAAATGGAGCTATACCTACATTCTCCCATACGCCTTCACGACGTGCAAAGGGACAGCATTACTGTTATCAAGCTTCTTTCCTTACGTCTGTAACAAGTATTGGAATTCCTAGCTCATTATTCGACTTGTTCATGCAGTCGCTTAAAATTGGAAAGTTGGAAGCCTGTATAGTTACGTCACAAATCTTATGAGCTGGTGTAAGTAGGGGTTTGAGATCAATAAGAACCAGTCGCCTTCCCTGCTTTGTGGCTGTTTACGGTAAACATTTTGCTCCACACAACTTTTTTAACATGTTTTTTAGAATGAATTTTGGCTTCAATGACTCAAAGCCTACATAATTTTATCCGACGTCGCCGTCTGGTATTTAGTAAAACCTACTGCATGTATTCTGTCATAACATGAAATATGTGAAAAAGATGTGTTATATAACGACTGGTCAAATCTGGTATAATCCTGTTACCGATATTATTTCCCGTTCGCATTCACAATATCAATTTTCTTTCGACTTGTTTTCATAGTCCATAGAATATCTGTTGTGGTTTGCATATTGCATATATGCAGGCACCCAAACTGCGTGGTTCCAAGACCAACTACAGGCAGAACTATGTAGCCAGAACACTTCTAACATCTCAGGGACTGACAGGCTCCACTGCAGAACAAATATAAAATATATAAATTCCTAGAAATTAACTCCATGTAGTCCACATAATATACACGTAAGTCCAGGCAGCTCAGCCGGTAAAGTGGACAGCCAAAAAGCAATTATCGAGATTTGACTCAGCTCAGAAATATCAAGTGTTTTCCTCATCGGCCTATTCAGAACGACTCTTCCCAGTAAACGTCTTAACAAAGAGTACCTGAAGGAAAATTATGGCAAAAATTCAGCCACCTCCAACTCATGTAGAGGTTGAAAAAGTACTAATGCACTTTACATTATATTTGAGACATTCTTCTTTCCCTGGCAGGGTGTGTACTGTTCAGTTTGTTATCAACGGAACAAATGTACCGAACTACGTCTTATACCCATAATTTTATGATAGTTTTAATTGATAGATGGCTGCTGCAGTTACCTTAATACATACATCCTTTAGAAAGGTCTCAAAGGTTCAGTTTGTTAAACAATTTTTTATTATTTTAAAATTCGATATATGAATACTTTAAAGCTTGAATGCCTTTGTGACCTACTGTAGAGACCTGAAATCCATGTGACCTACTGTAGAGCTGAAATTCATGTGACCCCTATAGAGCTGAAATCCATGTGACCTAATGTAGAGCTGAAATCCATGTGACCCCTAGAGAGCTGAAATCCATGTGACCTACTGTAGAGCTGAAATCCATGTGACCCCTAGAGAGCTGAAATCCATGTGACCTACTGTAGAACTGAAATTCATGTGACCCCTACAGAGCTGAAATCTATGTGACCTACTGTAGAGCTGAAATCCATGTGAACCCTAGAGAGCTGAAATCCATACACACGAATAAACGACACAGACTTACGCATGCTAATATATCGAAAGTGAAAGAAAAGGAGTCACTTGTGAACATTTACAAAATAACAAATTTTTACAAACTTTTCTCAAATTCTTCAAAGAAATTTCTAGGAAGATATTGTTGTAGTGTTTTGTCTGGATTTATTCAGCATCTTTGATTCATATTTGTATGCACCAGTAAAATCGCCATGTTATAACATCTAAGTACTCTGGAATAATTATCGTAAATAAAATAAAACGCTTTTCATACCTTTCATAACTTGAAGCCTTAATTTTGGATCAGCTATTCAGTAAGAGCTGTATGGTCCTGGAAATATTGATTACAGTCCTTAACACTTCGGCATTAATAAAACTATTATTCTCAACTTTAACCACCACTAAGAAACTCTTCAACGGAACTAAATCTTTTAAGCCAGAAACAAGACAAAAGAAATTTCCTGTAATATAAGGCCAATACCAGAAACATACCTCTTGAGACACTCAATAATATAACGGCATTACAAATAAAAATACCCATAATATATAAACGCCTTCAAAGGAAACCTTTCCAAAGCCAAAACAAATTATATTTTGGCAGAATGGCGCATTAGGAATAGTAGATTTTAGCATATAAAATATTTAAATGTAAGAAATATAGCATAATTAGAGCTACATATTACACAGCATCAAGTGTTTCTGCGACCGCTCCTCTGATATCACATTTAATTTTTTTTTCTTCTACCCATAACTTACGTTTTTCTAAATTTCCTAAGCGTATAACATTACAATGACAGTTGATATGTTCCGCGCACTTATGTTTGTTATTAACCCTTATCCTACTAACGTGGAGAATATGGTGAGCTCCTAATAATGCCAGCAAATGGAAGATGGGATTTAATTCGGCGTTTAAAGAGTTAAATTAGTCACTCGAAGAGTACTGTAGACACAATAAAAATATTGTTTTCTCTCATAAAATTATTTTTCTAGGTTACTGCCCTTTTTAGGCTCAGAATTTTAAGAGAATATTTTCTTTCACGTTAGAAAATATATTCCTAAACACCGACACGTACAGCACTTAAGTTATAATATGTTGAAATGTCGTCACCTCTCTGTAGCGTTTTGCTCTTTATATATTGTCTTCTAAGTTACTTTTATTGTTTTAGTTATTTAAAAACAGTGTTACCATCCAAGTGGATAATATAAAACGAAAGAAAGGATGAAGAAACTTGGGAGGGGAACAGAAAGGAATATCATAACCGTGTATTAATGCAATGTGCTATTTAACATTCTTGGACACACTCAGCAAAAACCTAATTCCAAGAGGTGGTAACGAAGTATCTAGTTCTATCATCGCTTCATGCAGTATGATAAAAAAAAAGCTGTGTGTCAAAACTGAGAGGACATTTCAGAACCTTGCAGAATTCAAGTGGATACTTTAGTGCGCGATGCAGTAAACTGAGATATCTCAATTTTCCACTTGTCCATCCCGATTGACGTGAAGATGAGCGGAAAGTACAGGTTCCAGTCCATGAATGCTCGACCCGTTATTGAAAGTATAAAAACACAAGACATTTCTGTGTCAGGACACAAGCAGCAATTCGTTGACGATGGTCTGTCGTCTGTAGTCGACGACACTTGAAATAAAGAGCGACATGCACTAGCTCTACAATGAGCGAGCAGAGAACTTCAATGTTGATTGACTGCTCGTCAGCAGTAGTTGTACTACACTTGATTGGTGAATACATTGGTTATGAAGCAACGCCAAACCTTAAGCTCTAAATGAACACTGAGCTGTCGTTCAAATAACTTGAACGTAGTAACATGCCAACCTAACGCTCTAAACAAGTAAAATAGTCCTTCACTTGACGGATTAGTACTTCAATTATGAACCGATATCAAACATGGCACTCCATATTAATGAATAATTGACGTAAAAGTACGTCGTTTGTGAACCACTGATCTCTTCAAATAAGCACTCTCATTTGCCCCACGCGTTACTTATCAGAACGCCGAATGTGAACAAATATGACACACGACACTAAATAAACTTCGAATGGGTGTACAAATGTGTCCATTTTGCTGATCAACAGGAAAAATATTTCGGAAGTTAAATTAGCAAACCTTTAAAAATTTTGGCAAGCTGACCACGAAAATGGCAATTATGATTGTTGATTGGCTCTACTTTCAAAGGCCTGGTGTGGGTCTGAATTGGTACATTTTCAGGGTTTTTGGTGTTGAACGGCTTTGAACAACGTTCTGATTACCCGTAACGTGAGGTGGATGACACACTCAGCACCCAGACATTGCATCAGCCTACTTTCCTTTCATCATAAGCGTGCATCAGTACAGCGGGTCAAAGTGGACGATGCAACGTCATCCCACGTATTGCCTCACCAAACGTACTGCATTTCACTTCCTTCCAGGGAGTTTCACCTTACGCACATGTGTTCCTTATTCCAAAAAGTCCTTTTTCGCACCTGAAGTCTATGTAAGTATCGTAGACATTTCATACTCGTACAGAAGTTTCGTGTCCGAACCTCAACACTGATGCAGTGAAGGTGTGTGAACAGTGCTGATAATTTGTGGTATATTTATGGGGATGTGATGTTTCCATTAGAGAGGCGTGAAACCCAGTCACCAGGAAAGCCTACCATCTTTAGTTTGGTTGCCAGATTTGGGACCTGAAAAAGAGTTCGGCACCACACGTGGGCTGCAATACATGTGCAGCAAATCTTCGAAGCTTGCTGAGGCGCAAAAAGCAATTAATGCTCTTGCCACACCCCTGGTGCGGAGACATCGGACGAATCATATCAGTGACTGCTGCTTCGGCACTGTGCCCCCACTTTAGCAAGGTACCCTCAAGATGCAAATGTTGATATCAGAACATATCATCTGTTTTGCGACCTGTATTTCACGTGAAGGACTTAACTTCCGAAAACTGCAGGCGTAGTTTTATGGGAATCGGAAAGAAACACGATAACAAAATGTAACCTGTTGAAAATCTAATATAATAAATATCTATAATAAATAAGGGGGCAAATGCCTTTTAAAGATCCATTTTCTTTATTGTCACCTGAATTCAGGAAGACTGTGGGACTCTGAATGATAAGCACGGCGAATATTTTTATCGTGCTATCTCAGCAATGGAGAAAATAATACCAGGGAAAATGGACTTTACCTGTTAGCGGGCTACTGCTGGACGTTAACAAGGGATTATCCTGGATTTGTGCACACTGGACAGTCGAAGAGCTGGTGCACTTATTCCAGGCAAGCCATTCAGCATGCAATATGTCAAGAACATAGTATATAAGGCATGTTCAACGCTAGTTAATTGTTCTTGGAAACGGTAGTGAATCGAGGCTTTTCGAGGTCATTTTCGTGTTTAGAGTCCCGTGATCTATAAAAGCAAACACCTCTAATCCACGAAGGAAAAGAATAAATAAAAGTCAAAATTAGTTGTACATTTACAAAGGTATGTGCAGGAAAAGCTCCAAATACACGACTGACTGACCTGTATGTAATCAGAGTATGAGTAAATGTTACTAGAATTCCTGCAAATGAAGGGTTATTTGGCAAATAGTTTCGGATTATACGAACTTACCTTGCCACGTGCAACGCTCAAAATGGAGGAAAACGGTGTATTGTAACTGACGCGTCTGCACTTTCGGCACAACCTATACTGCGTGTAACGCTTTAAACACACAACCGCAGTTACCCACTTCAATTTAACACTATATCCACGACGAAAATGAAAATAGCATGAATTACTGAGTGATCGAGTTTCATTCCGTGGTTTGGATCTTTGTTGTAGAAATACATTTATGCGCTTTATTATCATCCTTATAATTTTTTCAGTGTGTTTAAACAAAAACATAATTTATTCTTATAAACTGCTGATGTCTAGTTCACTAGCAACGCTGCTTCAACTGCAGATTTTATATGACATCTATCGTGAAAGGAATATTATTGCTGGTAATGAGTGAGGGGGAGTTAGGGTCGTTGTTGTACAAGGACGACGCCGTAAAATTACGGTTCTTATTTTCGCCTATGGGACTGAGGAAAACTACAACACGCTCAGTAAGGCAAGAGAAAAGCAGTTGAGATTCAGACCACACACTTCCTAAACATAAATTGATTGCCTTAAAATTTTAATACCTACATGCCGTGCACCATATTGTACACGACCTTGTTATGTTCCAACTGTCGTGTACAGCACTGTGTTCATTCACTCACATATCACAAGAAATAATATTTCATTGAAAGAACATTGTGCAGTGCACGACAGCTGGTAAATAAAAAGAAAAATGCCTTACTCTTTCATCATTACGGTCGATTCTTTGAATTGTTATTTACGTGTTCTTAGAATTTTATATTAGTTGCGTGAAAGCTTTGAACTTAAACAGAATTGTCATGAAACGCTAAATTGCATCTCTGTATTGGGTTTAAATGTTGGATTATTGATTCGTTAAAAGTAGACATGTCCTACCAGATATTATGACACCATTAATTTACTTACCTTTTAAGAAAAGAGACTGTGAATTTCAAAATTTAGGGAATATATATTATCGATATTCTTGCTAAGTAGACATTTTCTCCGATTCTCTACATTCCACCCTGAAACATCAGACTTTTCTTAAAAAGAGGGAGGTGTTTTAAAACATTAGATATATTGTGAAAGCATAAGAGCTTTAAGGTTTAATAAAGAAAAATCAGATTCAACAACTACCCTAATATTACATAATATTTTCTATGATGCCTGAAAAAAAACTGTCTCAAATGCAATTCAGAAAAAAAGCATCTGGTTTTTTAATTTTAATATAATTTACTGTAGTTGTATTGTACTTCGTGTCAAGCATTACTGTAACCAATTCTTGAGTCCTTTTGCAGCCCTAATCAGGAGGTGAAATCGTGTGCCTTAGGGATAAGGGTCTTTGTAATTAGACTGGAAGGCAATTTAATCGGCTTAACAAGAAACCCAGAGTCTAGCTAAGGTACATAGGCATAGGCACAAACAACCAATCAATACAACAGCTCTGTATACGCCGTAATAATTCAGTGGTATTCAGCAAAGGAAATAGATTTCTTGAATGTGACTGTTTTGTGTTGGTGCTTACAGATACCTCTATTCTTCGAACAGAAACAACGGAGCAGCAAACTCACTTCCAGTGTGGCCTTAAAGTATAGCTAAACATTGATCCATACAGCGTGTTTGAAGTACGTAGGTAAGGATCGAGGAATAAGACGTGAAACCATAAGTATGGCATTTTTGTTGATCTTCCCCGCATTTTATTCATCGAATTACGTATTCTACAAGTGGTCCGCGTTTTATGACTCTTGTAAAGCAGTAATATGTAAGACCTACTCCATCCTCATCCAGGGCTTCCATGTGTCATTGTCCGATGTTAGGGAAAGGAAGAAGAATACGTATTTTAAGAACTATATGAGATCTGAGATTACATCGACGACTGAAGAAGAAAATAGGTTATAGATCATTGGTGGATTGATATATTAGGGAATAGACTGATGACCTCGGAAAAAAACCAGTCAAAATGTCACTTGTTTCGCCATAAAATCCACGTGGCCTGCTGTAGATAAAATTCCCTTAGAACATATTTCAGTTAGACAACCAAAAGTAAAGAACGTTCATAAGTATTGTTATCTATAATTAACATCATTAATAGTAGTAGAAATATTATTGCTAATAACAACAATATCGTTTAACAAAATCATTCGGGGGGGGGGCGATAATATAATTTTATCTCTCAAAATTTTGTAAATTGCATTATTTTCTGAAGAATAAAAAACCCTCTAGATACCACTTATTATAGGCTCAATATGTTTCGGGCATTTTTATGCCCGAAACATATAGAGTCTATAAGAAGTACAATAACATAATAAGTGGCATCTAGTTGGTTTTTTATTCTTCAGTTATCACAAAGATGCACGGTCCAATACACGTCAGAATTATTTTCTATTTTAGTTTTGCAATTTGTTCTTTCTTACGTTTACATAGTAGTGTTTTTTTCCTCTTCACTTGTGCAGAATTAATTTTATGTTATTAGTCTGCCGAGGCAGCAAGTAAATAAACATATAATTAAATTAAACCGAGTTATTGTTCTCATTATTTTCATCGTGTGTTACACTTGTTAACTAATTTTAAATTACAAATTTAAAAATGTAACTAAAAATCGAAAAGGGGATAAAATTTCAGTAAATGCATAATTCACCCTAGAATAGGCCACGAAGTCCAAGGTGGAGAGTAAAGATATAGCTATACCCTTTCTTGAACCTCGGCCATAGATATGGGTGGTTTGTCAACACCACGGACATGCCGTTTTACCACCGGGAAAGACCCAATACCCATTGTTCAGGATGTTGGGTAGGCTTCAAGGACGGTGTGGAAAAGTGCGGAAAATCGGACTCCCACTGGGATTCGATCCCCTTACCGTCAAATCCGTAGCGAGATGGTGTACTGACTGCGCTATTCCAGCCCACATAATTATATTACACAGGAATATAAAAGTTGAATTAGTGCGATGCTAGAGGATAAGAGCAGAAGAAGGGTCCCACTTTTTCGTGTTGTTTTCGCTCTCTTTCGATTCAAAAAGAACTGTGAGGGTTTTAAACATCGCCGGTCCAAATATAGAATCAACAACATACAAAAAAAATAGTTCTGTTTGATTTCCATGGTCAGAAATTTTGAAAATCTAGTGAAGGTACAGGAATTTACTAGTTCAACGTGACGATTGGCCATTGAAACGGTTAGTTCTTGAAAGACGAAGCACAGTCTGTTTTATTTAAAGACCCAATTCGTACCGGGCAGTAAACACTTTTAATCTCGGTTATAAAAACCAATCAGTTTATGTTATATGGGGCAGAAGTCTTGCATTTTCTGAGATAAATAAAAAACAAATAAATACAATGTAAGCAGAATATATAATTCTTAAGTGTTAAACCTGTAGGTTCACGTAAATGGTAGGCTTTGAAAAGTTAAGCAGCATCGTTGAAAATGCACGCTTTGGATGACTATCTGATAACATTTGATGTAATGATGTTAAGGACTAAATCTATCAGCATATTCGGAACAATCGAAGGAACACATTAGAATAACTTAAATGAGTGTTAGTCGCAAAAATAGTCTAGTAGGTAATCGCAGTTGGAATTAAACATTTCTTAATGAAGAAATCAGATCATTTGAGGCTTCGTCGTAATGCAATTTGCACATTTCATCAAACGCTACAAAACGTTTTCATTTGTTGTATATAATTTTGTATTAATCATCATTAATAAAAAGCACCTTATAAAACATTTATCTAGTGGAAGTAAATATTAAAGACATTTATACATAACAATTTTCTAATTCAGAAATGAAAAATAGGCTTCATGTATATGGAACCGACTCAGTATCCTGTCAAAGAACAGAGAGTGAATAACATTTTTGCTGATAGTTTTATTTTATAATACCATATATTCTCGAATCTAATCCATACTAGTTTTTGCCGATTTCTTAAACGAAAAAAGTTAGTTCGCTGTTCTAATCCGCAACTTTCCTTCAACCGTCACTTGCCTAAATGTAGATTGATTCATTCATGAGTGATGAAGGCGAGTCTGATGAATAATAAATTACGAATATTATATAATATTATAAATAATAAAGAAAATAATAAATTATTGCTTCGTATTGTTCTTACGGCACGTACAGCAGCTCTATAATTTTTCAAAAATACAGCTCACGACCGCGAATCTAATCCGCACGCGATTATAATAAGCAACTGATTTTTTAGCCCTCTGAAACTGTAAAAAGGATGCAGAATAGATTCGAGAATATACGGTAGTTTCAGAGAACGTTGCAAAATCAAATTCTATTTTGAAATTCTGTTCCTTGAATGACTAAAGACTTAATTCGGCCAAATGCTTGTCCACTATTGCAACAGTGCAGGTTGTACAATTTGTTTCGTGAACACGATATTGGCTCTCAGAGAATAAGTTCACATGTACAAAAAGAGACATATACCACCGTTTTTTTAAGGAAAATACAAACTTTAAATTTGACATAATATGCACGTAAGAAGGAGACACTTGGGCCTGGAAACTAATAATGTTCGGTGTAACCAAATTGTCTCATTAATGAATATGTGTGTGTAGAAGTCTTATGGATATATTGTATTACGTGCTGGAATAATGACTCTATGGTATTAGGACGTGATCCTGTAGGTCACGCAAAAAGCCACTCCTGTTTGCTGTTTTGCATGGCGAAGGAATTTTTTTTTAATTTCATGAAGCTAAATTTTGTGACTTGTTCCATAATAGTTAGTTAAAAATTGTGAATATTTTACCACCTATTTACTCTCACGATGCAGATGAAAATAGAGTTGCCAGTGGAACAATAAACAGTGTATCAATTATGTATATCATTAGGTCCTTACGATCACGTATCAACAAAACGTACAGGTTTGAAATATATTTAATACATTTGTTCAAATGTACTACCTTGCAAAGAAGGAAAGTAAAGCAGAAGCCCCATTTGTTGCAAGCAGTCATTGACAAAATAAAGTATTCTAAACTGAAACTAAATAATTTCAAAGCTAACAACATTAACTACAGCAGAAATATTGAAACCATAATGACAAAACATAACATTCATTCTTTAGCAATAATATCTTTATATCCTACATGTTTCGAACACAAGTGGATTAGATAGATAGATAGATAGATAGATAGATAGATAGATAGATAGATAGCTAGATAGATAGATAGATAGATAGATAGATAGATAGATAGATAGATAGATAGATAGATAGATAGATAGATAGATAG
>Ga0131853_10003922_pt1 | contig 26705 bp, 22 predicted proteins | sample TergutLab28metaG_FD_92764 | JGI IMG/M metagenome (GOLD analysis project Ga0131853, IMG submission 92764) | Labiotermes labralis P1 segment gut microbial communities from Petit-Saut dam, French Guiana - Lab288 P1 (version 2) (version 2) | ecosystem: Host-associated > Arthropoda: Insects >... | reverse complement strand
TCCTCGTAGGCGTCGACTGAGTCGATCATCGGCATGAACTGCCAGCCGTGCCCGACCTGCCGCTCCAGCCATCCCTCTTCCTGCATCCGCGACAGCACACGGCGTAGTTCGCTGCGGGAGCTGTCGTACTGCCGCATCAAGTCTGCCTCCGACACCACATCGGGGAGCCTGCGCGCGAGGCGGTCATCCGCAATCTTCAGATACAGCGGATCGTCAGGCTCGTTGAAAAACTGCTCGGCCACTTCCGTGACATCGCGGGCGGGCTGAGCCATGAAAAAGCCGCGATTCGCGTCGTAATAAACGACGCCCAGCGATGCGAGATGGTGTAGTGCAGCGTTCACCGGCGTTCGCGACGTCCCGATCTTTTCGGCAAGGAGCGACTCCGCCAGGCGGTCGCCAATAGCCAGATCCTCGCGCCGTGCGAGTGCAATGATTTCGCGGGCCACGCGGGTCTGCAGGGGCGTTAGCGGGACGGCAGCTTCGACAGCAGAGGTGTTCATGTCTTCCACGAGCAAATGGCCGTTCGCCGCGGCAGGGTTAGCCGCGGCCAAATAGGTGTAAACGAACGATTTTGCCATTCCTGCCGTCCTCCGGAGCTTCCCGGGCGCGCGCCTCAGACAATCTCCTGATCGAAATGCATTTGCGTATTGCGTTTCATGATCATAGAATGCACATACATGAAACGCAAGCGATCGCCGCTTGCCCTGGAGAAAACCCCGATGTTCGCTTTACGTTCCAAGGAGCGCACTCTTGCATTCGTAGGCTGCCGGACCACGCGCGAACGCAACGCAGAAGGAAGAGGCATCTCCGTGTTCGACGTTTCGTCGTCGGGCGCATGGCAACATCTGCAGACGCTGGAACCGCTTACCAATCCCAGCTTTCTCGCCGTGAACCAGACGCAGGACCGGCTCTATGCCGTGCATGGCGACGAGAACGAAGTCAGCGCCTATCGCATCGATCCGCAGTCGGGTTTCCTGAGGCCGCTTAACACGCAGACCGGTGTTGGGCGCAATCCGGTGCACCTCGAATTTTCTCGTGACGAGTCCTCCCTCGTTATCGCCGGCTATGCAACGGGAACTTTGACGAGCATTCCGATCGCTGCCGACGGTTCGCTTGAGGCGCCGTCACGTCTCGTCATCCTCGAGGGTCGAGCGGGGCCGCACCGTGTCGAGCAAGGCTCGTCTCATCCCCATCAGGTTTCGCGCTACGTCACCCGCACGATCGACAGCGATTGGCACATCGTTCCGGACAAGGGACTCGATACGGTTTTCGCCGTCAAGTGGCTGCCCGACGGGACATCGGTTGTAAAGGCGGCGCGGGCGCGCGAAGGTGCGGGTCCCCGTCACGCCGCGTTTCATCCCGACCGGCCATTCGTCTATGTCGTCAATGAACTCGATTCGACATTGACCAGTTGGTTGTTCGACGTGACTACCGGGCACCTCGAAGCAGTCAACACGATTTCGGTGATCCCCGCGAACTGCCACGAATGGACTCGCGCGGCGGGCATCGCAATCGCCGCCGACGGGCGTGCGTTGTACGTCACGAACCGCGGTCACGACACCATCGCCCGGCTGGAGATCGACCCGAGCACGTGCCTCCCGTCAAACGTTCAGTGGACGGCGACCCAAGGCAAGTTCCCGCGGTTTCTGTGCACTGCGCCTGATGGGAAAACCCTCTACGTAGCCAACGAGAACGCTCACGCGATCGTGCAATTCGAACTGGATCCGGTATCGGGCTGTCCCGTCTCAACGGGACGTCGTATTGAAACCGGGAGTCCCGTTTGCATCGTGTTTGCTCGAACGTGAAAAACGGCTCGTCGGGAACGCGCCGCAACTTCTTGACGACTGCGCCGAGCAGCGGTTGGTCGCCTCGACAGCCCGCCACACACGAACAACGCGGCGCCCGCGCCTGCGGCTTCCTTAAACGCGCGCCGTCTTCGCCGCCTCACTCAAACAGGCGCGAAACAGCGCCGTAGCCGGCGTATCGTCGGCATCCGCGCGCCACGTCGTGCTAACCGGGCCAAGCGGGGCACCGAGGCTCAACGGCAAGATCTTCAGCGTGCCGGCCTCCTCATGATGTCGTGCCAGCGAACGCGGCAGCAGACCCAGCACCGGATACGACTGCAGCATGCCCACGTTGGCGTCGATCACCACCGACTCGATGGTATTGATCGGCGTGCCTATCCCATGCATCGCCAGCGTCGACAGCAGATGCCGATGCATCGGCGCGCCGGCGCTCGGCACGATCCACGCCAATCCGGCCAGGTCGGCCCACTTGATGCGTTTGCGGCCCGCCAGCGGGTGCGTGCGCGCCACCACGATGACCGTCGGGTCGTCGAACAGCGGTTCGCTGGTGAATTCCGGCGCGGCGAGCCCACGCGCGAGACGCCCCACGATCATGTCGAGCTGGCCCGCGCGCAGCGCCGGCACGAGTTGATCGAGCGTGCCTTCGTGCAGGCACACCGTGGCGGTCGGCGAACGCTGCTTGAACAGCGCCACGGCGGCCGGCAGCAGGATCGGCGCGGCCACCGACAGCACGCCCACCTCGACACGGCCGCCCACGCCGCTCGTCATCGCATAGAGTTCCTCGCTGGCGCGCTGGGCATGCAGCAACAGCTCGCGCGCGTGACGGATCAGACACTCGCCGTAGGCCGTGGGCCGGATGCGGCGGCCGTCGCGCTCGAACAGCGGCACGCCGATGCCCTTTTCCATCTCGCCCAGCATCTTCGAGACGGCCGGCTGCGTCACGTGCAGCGCGTCGGCGACCTTGCCGACTGTCTGGCGGTCGGCCACTGCCACGAGCAACTGCAGATGCCGCAACTTGAGCTGACGGGAAAAATAGCTTTCGATTACGCTGCGTTCGAGGGCAACGCCAGGTGGTGAAGAAGCCATCGATTCATAACCTTCACTTTATGATTTGCTGGCAATATCTCATTGGACGGTAACGATGTAAATCCACACAATGGTCACCGCCCGTCTCCCGGATCGCTCCTCGAGCACCCGGACGGCAACGACAACGACATAGACACGAGACATGGCAGCCGCCCATCCGGAGTCCGGCCGCCGCCCGGAGGATTCCGTCATGCCAACCACCCACGGCCTGTCCCGCGCCAGCCGGCGAGCGATCGTAGCCGGCACCATCGGCAACGCATTCGAGTGGTACGACTTCATCGTCTTCGGCTTCCTGTCGGTGATCATCGCGCGGCAGTTCTTTCCGTCGTCGAACCCGACGGTATCGATGCTGCTGACCACCGCGACGTTCGGCAGTGCGTTCCTGATGCGGCCGATCGGGGGCATCCTGCTCGGCGTCTATGCCGACCGCGCCGGCCGCAAGGCCGCGCTGTCGCTGGTGATCCTGCTGATGACGCTGGCTTCCGCGATGATGGCGCTCACCCCGGGCTACGCGACGATCGGCATCGCCGCGCCGGTCATCATGGTGCTGGCGCGGCTGCTGCAGGGCCTGTCGGCCGGCGGCGAGTTCGGCAGTGCCACGGCGATGCTGATCGAATACGCACCGCCGCACCGGCGCGGTTTCTACGGAAGCTGGCAGAACTTCGGCCAGTTCGTCGCCGCGGTGACCGCCGCGCTGATGGGTGCGCTCGTCACGCGCGGGCTGAGCGCTGGCGCGCTCGATGCGTGGGGTTGGCGCGTGCCGTTTCTGTTCGGCATGCTAATCGGTCCGGTCGGTTTCTATATCCGCACCCGACTGCACGAGACGCCGCCCAGCGAGGACGCCCGCGACGACGCCGCGCCCGGCAAGTCTGCATCGAAACTCGCCACGGTCTGGCGCGACCACCAGGCAGCGCTGTGGATCGCGTTCGGCCTCGTCGTTGCCAGTTCGGTAGCCCAGTACGTGCTCAACGTGTATCTGCCGGTGTATGCGGTGACCCAGTTGAAACTGCCGGTATCCGCGCCGTTCATCGTGCTGATGGTCACCGGCACGCTGCGCATGATCCTGATTCCGCTGTTCGGACTCCTGTCCGATCGCATCGGACGCAAGCCGGTGATGGGCGCCGCCATGGCGCTGTACGTGCTGACCATCTATCCGCTGTTCCTCTGGCTCGTCGCCGCACCTAGCCTGTCGCGCTTGCTCGCGGTCGAAGTTGTGTTCGCAGTACTAATGGCAGCGGCGATGGGCCCGGCTTCGACGGCGCTGGCCGAGCTGTTCCCCGCGCAGGTGCGCGCCACCGGCCTGTCGATCTCCTACAACGTCGCCACGACGCTGTTCGGCGGCTTCTCGCCGTTCCTCGTCACCTGGCTCATCAGCGCGACCGGCGACAAGATGATGCCGGCCTACTTCGTGACCGCGGCGATGATCGTCGGCCTCATCGCGTTGTGGCCGATGCCCGACCTCGCGCGCCGCTCGACCGGAGTCAGCCTCGGCACGATGTCGCGCTGATTTCACCGTCCAGATTTAATTCGGATACCTGATATGTCGTCGATTCGCAACGTGCTTTTCGTGATGTGCGACCAACTGCGCGCGGACCACCTGTCGTGCTATGGACATCCTTATCTGGCCACCCCGAATATCGACGGGCTGGCCCGGCGCGGCGTGAAATTCGAGCGCGCATTCGTCCAGTCGGGGGTGTGCGGGCCGTCGCGCATGTCCTTCTATACAGGACGCTACGTCGCCAGTCATGGCGCGACCTGGAACCGCGTGCCGCTGTCGATCGACGAACTCACGCTCGGCGAGTACCTTGCCGAGCGCGACATGAAGCTGGCGCTGGTCGGCAAGACGCACATGATGGCGGACAACCACGGCCTGAAGCGCTTGCACCTGGACGGCGGCAATGCGCTCGGTGCACTGCTGCGCGAGGGGCACTTCACGCTCGTCGACCGCTACGACGGTCACCACGCCGAACCCGCCGGCGGCTACGCCGAATACCTGCGCCGTCACGGCTACGCCGGCGACGATCCGTGGACGGACTACGTGATCTCGGCCGAGGACGAACAGGGCCGCGTGGTCAGCGGCTGGCACATGCGCAACGTGCACCTGCCCGCACGCGTGCGCGAAGCCGATTCCGAAACGGCCTACACCACCGATCAGGCGATCCGTTTCATCGAGCGTCAGGGCGACGCGCCGTGGGCGATGCACCTGTCGTATGTGAAGCCGCACTGGCCGTACATGGCGCCGGCGCCGTACCACGACAAGTACACGCTCGACCAATGCCTGCCGGTGCGGCGCACCGAGCACGAGCGCGCCGCGCCGCATCCGGTGACGGGCGCCTACTTCCAGCAGGAGGAATGCGCGAATTTCATGCGCGACGAGGTCATCGCCAAGGTGCGGCCCGCTTACCAGGGGTTGATCAGCCAGCTCGACGATCATCTCGGCCGGCTGTGGGAAACGCTGGACAGGCTCGGACGCTGGAAGGATACGTTGATCGTCTTCACGGCCGACCACGGCGACTTTCTCGGCGACCATTGGCTCGGCGAGAAGGAATTGTTCTACGACACCGTGCAGCGCGTGCCGTATATCGTCTACGATCCTTCACCCGAGGCCGACGCCACGCGCGGCCACAGCGACGCACGCTTCGTCGAAGCCATCGACACCGTGCCGACGATCCTGGACGCACTGGGCATGCCGGTTCCCGAGCATCGAATCGAGGGCCGCTCGCTGCTTGCGCTCACGCGCAACCCGGCAACGCAAGCGCCCTGGCGCGATGCGGTCTATTCCGAGCTGGATTACGCATACCGGCAGGCCCGCCAGATCCTCGGCCGCGAGCCCGATGCGTGCCGCGGCTGGATGGTCCGCACCGACGCGTGGAAATACATTCATTGGGACGGCTTCGCGCCGCAACTCTTCGATCTGCGCAACGACCCCGACGAATTCGTCGATCTCGGCACGGACCCGGCGTATGACAACGTGCGAGGCGCCATGCGCGAGCGGCTGCTGGCCTGGTCGCTCGGCCTGCGCAACCGCACCACCGTCACGCTTGAAGATGTGGAACGCGGCACCCATCAGTACAAGAATGCGGGGGTGTTTTACGGCGTGTGGTGAGCGTGTCAACCCACGACGCCCGAGACAAGCAGCAGGTTCACACCGGTAATCACCGCGAACAGGATCCACGCGCTCGCCCGCATACCCTTGCCGATCGCATGTTCGCCCATCAAGCGGCGGTCGCTGACCGAACGGATCAGAGGCCACATCGCAAACGGCAACTGCAGGCTCAGCAGCACCTGGCTCCATACGAGCAGCCGGCCGACCGAACCTTCGCCGAGCCAGAGCACGCCGATGAGCGCCGGCACGAGCGCGAGCCCGCGGGTAATCAGGCGGCGCTGGTAGCACGGGATCTTCATGTGCAGAAAGCCGTCCATGATGACCTGTCCGGCGATCGTTCCGGTCAGTGTCGAACTCTGGCCGGAGGCGAGCAGCGCGACGCCGAACAGCAGCGCAGCAGCGCCGCCGGCAAGCGGGGCAATCAGCCGGTAGGCCTGTTCGATGTCGGTCACGTTCGTCTGGCCGGTCGCGTGGAAGGCCGAGCCGGCCAGCACGAGAATCGCGGCGTTGACGAGCGTCGCGATGGCCAGCGACACCACCGTGTCGATGCGCACGAGCGCGAGCGTATCGCGGATCGTGCCGCGCGTGCCGCCGACGACCCGCCGTGTCTGCACCACCGACGAGTGAAGATAAAGATTGTGAGGCATGATCGTCGCGCCGACGATCCCGAGCGCTATCACGATCGCGTCCTTGCGATCGTGGCCGGGGTCGCGCGGCACGAGCCCCTTGAACACCATGCGCCACTCGGGGGCGATCATGACGGTCTGCACAACGAAGCAAGCCGCCATCGTCCCGATCAGCACGAGCACGATGGCTTCGATCTGGCGAAATCCCTTGCCTTGCAGACCCAGCACGATCAGCGTGTCGAGCGCCGTCAGCACGATGCCCCACGCGATCGGCACGCCGAGCAGCAGTTTGAATGCGAGCGCGCATCCGAGCACTTCGGCAATGTCGCAGGCGATGATCGAAATTTCGGCCGTCACCCACTGGATCAGACGTCCCGCCGGCCCATAACGATCGTAGCTGGCCTGCGCGAGATCCTTGCCCGCCACGAGGCCGAGACGGGCCGCGAGCATTTGCAGGAAAATCGCGGTCAGGCTGGAAAATACGACGACCCAGAGCAATGCGTAGCCGAACTGCGAGCCGGCCTGGATGTCCGTGGCCCAGTTGCCCGGGTCCATGTAGCCGATGGCAATCAGCAGGCCGGGACCGAAGAAGCGCTTGAGCTTGCTCCAGCGCGACGCCGAGGCATCGATCGTGATGCTCCCCTTGACTTCGGAGGGGCAGAATGGCGCCGTGGCCGTGGTGGGCAGGAAAGGCATGACTCAAGCGTGGGAATTGGAGCTGTCGAAAGCCTACACAAAAAATTTAAGCAACCAATTAAAATATTCCAAACGCAGCCATTAATAGAACCTATTTTCATAGTTGGCGACTTCTAGCCGGCCACAGACCATGCACGCCCAGAACAGGCGCTTTGCCATTGCACTGCTCGTCGCGTCGACGTTCTTTATGGAGAACCTCGACGCAACCGTCATCGCGACGTCCCTGCCCGCCATGGCGCGCGATTTCGGCTCCGCTCCGGCTCACCTGTCGGTCGGTGTCTCGGCCTACCTCGTCGCGTTGACGGTCTTCATCCCGATCAGCGGATGGGCCGCCGACCGGTTCGGCGCGCGCCGGATCTTCAGCACGGCCATCATCGTATTCACGCTGGCATCGCTGCTTTGCGCGGCCAGCCAGAGTGTGGCGAGCTTCACCGCCGCACGGATCCTGCAAGGCATCGGCGGCGCCATGATGGTCCCCGTCGGCCGCCTTGTCGTCATGCGGGAGACGCCGAAGGAAGGCGTCGTGCGCGCCATCGCCATCCTGACGTGGCCCGCGCTCGTGGCGCCGATCCTCGGGCCGCCGCTGGGCGGCTGGATCAGCACGCACTGGAGTTGGCGCTGGATCTTCGTGCTCAATCTGCCGCTGGGCGCCGCCGCCCTCGCCGCGGCACTCGCGCTGATTCAAAACGGTCCGGCCCAGCGGCAACGCTTCGATATCGTCGGCTTCGTGCTGAGCGGATCCGGTTTCGGGCTGTTCATGGGCGGCATCGAGGCGGTCAGCCGGACCGATGTGTCGCGCGCCCTGTCGCTGGGCGTGTTGATTAGCGGCGTCGCCTTGCTCGCGCTGGCGATGGCCTGGCTGCGACGCGCCACGCATCCGCTGTTCGGCCTCGAACCGCTCTCGATCAATACGTTCCGCGTCACCGCGATAGGCGGTTCGCTGTTTCGCACCGCCATCGGCACGGCGCCGTTCCTGCTTCCGCTCATGTTCCAGCTGGGCTTCGGCTACAGCGCGGTGCGCGCCGGCATGCTGCTGCTGTGGCTGTTCGCCGGCAATCTCGCGATGAAGCCGTGGACGACGCGAATCATGAATTACTTCGGCTTCCGAAACGTCTTGATCGGCAACGGCCTGCTCGTCGCGGCGGGCTTCGCCGCATGCGCCTTGTTGAGCGCCGGTACGTCGCAATGGCTCATCGGCGGCCTGCTCTTTTTCACGGGTCTGACGCGTTCGATGCAATTCACGGCGCTCAATACGATCGGTTTCGCCGACATTCCCCAACCGAAGATGCGCGATGCCACGACGCTGTTCTCGGTGCTGCAGCAGATGAACGCCGGCATGGGCATCGCGATAGGCGCGCTGGCGCTGTCCATCGCCGAACAATGGCGCGGCACGGTGGTGGGTCATGCCCTCGCGGGCGACTTCGGGCTCGCGTTCTGGATGATCGCCGGACTCGCACTGCTGGCCGTGGCCGACAGCCTGTTGCTGCCCGCCGATGCCGGTCATCAAGTGCTTGCTGCACGTACAGTTGGGCCTGCTTCCCGCCGTACGAGTCGTTAACCCCCTCGCTGTTTGACGGCCACGCCGCCTTCGCGGCGGCGCCGTTATTCCCCCACGAAAAATACGATTCTTGCAAATTGTCAGGTTATTATTTAATAATAATCATTCTCATTTGCATTTACGGCTGGATCCGTAGCACGGGGATCCGGCGTCAAGACAACAACCGAGCGAAGGCGCCCCGGCGCCGGATGCATTAAACGGGATTACCATGCCGATCACCACTTCGCTGGCGCGCGCGTCGGCGCTCGCGTTCGCCATACCGGCCGCGTCCTTCACCCTCGCCGCGCACGCGCAGAGCGCCCCCGCCTCCGCTGCCGTGGCCGGCAGCGCCGCAACCGACACCCCCGCCTCGATCACAACGCTATCGACAGTGCAGGTCAACGGAACGGCCAACCCGCAGTCCTTCCACTCCGAAGACGCGAGCGTCGGGGCCAAGGTGCCCACCGCGCAGCGCGACATTGCCCAGTCGGTCACGGTCATCAACCAGGAACTGCTGCAGTCGCAAGGCGCGACCTCGTTCCAGGATGCCCTGCGCAATGCGCCAGGCATTACGATCGGCGGCGCCGAAGGCGGACAGATCGGCAACAACATCAATCTGCGCGGCTTCACGGCACAGAACGACATTTACCTCGACGGCTTTCGCGACCGTAATCAGTATTACCGCGACACCTTCGATCTCGAGTCGATCGACGTGCTGTACGGCCCGTCGTCGATGCTGTTCGGACGCGGCTCGACGGGCGGCGTCATCAATCAGGTCAGCAAACGGCCGACGCTCAAGGATGCCGCCGAAGTCTCGACCACGGTCGGCACCGGCGACCGTTATCGCACGTCCGTGGACGTCGATCGCAAGCTAAGCGACACCTCGGCGTTCCGTTTCAACGCGTTCGGGCAGAGCATCGGCTCGACCCGCGACGAAATGAAGAACAAGGACTATGGTTTCGCGCCCTCGGTGCGCTTCGGCATCGGCACGCCGACCGAAGTCACGCTGTCCGCGCTGATCCAGCACAACGACGACATGCCCGACTACGGCGTGCAGTCGCTCAACGGCCATCCTTTCGCGCCGTCGCTGCGCACCTTCTACGGCCTGACCGACGACCGCACGATCCAGGACGTGCAGACGCTCAGCGCGCGCGTCGAGCATCACGTCAACGACGATCTTTCGCTGATCAACCAGACGCAGTTCTCCCACTCCCGGACCGACGCGCGCGAGACCGCGCCGGGCAAAGTGCTGACGGGGCCGCTCGCGAGCAGCCCAGCGCTATCGAACGGCAATGACACGAGCTTGCCGCCCGAGGACCTGTACGTGCAGTTGGCGAGCCACGACCGCGTGATCGACGAAAACTCGATCTACAACGACACCATGGTGCGCTACCGCTTCAATACGGGGCCGATCGGGCACGATCTGATCGCCGGCACCACAGTCGGCTACGACAGCTACCGAAACCAGGCCAGCACGCGCGGCAATCTGCCGATCGTCTCGCTGCTCGACCCGGTCTATATCAGCACGCCGTCGAATGTCACCGAGACGCCGGGCAACTATGCGCAATCCTCGGCGACCTCGCTGGCCGGGTATCTGAACGACACCGTGTCGCTGGGCCAGCACTGGAAAGTGATCGGCGGGCTGCGCTGGGATCGCTTTCAGGCGCATATCTCCAACACGGTCAACGCGCCGTCCTACGCCTCGCAGACGAACGATTTTACGAGCGTGCGCACCGGCGCGATTTATCAGCCCACCGAAAATCAGTCGTACTACGTTTCATACGGAACGTCGTTCGACCCGTCGCTCGAAACACTGACCGTCACCAACAACACGCATAACCTCGCGCCCGAACACACGAAGTCGTATGAAGTGGGCGGGAAATGGAATCTGCTGAACGGCAATCTCTTCGTGACTTCCGCGCTGTTCGACCAGGAAATGACGAACGCGCGCACCCAGGTTTCATCGACCGAATACGAGTTGTCCGGCGATATCCGCGTGCGTGGCTATCAGGGCAGCGTGACCGGCTATCTCACGCCGAAGTGGCAGGTGTTCGGCGCCTACACGTATATGGACGCGACCATCCTGCGCGCCGCCGACGGCACCCAGGGCAACGTGCCCGCCAATACCCCGCGCAACACGCTCACCCTCTGGACAACTTATGACCTGACGCCGCGCTGGCAGGTCGGCGGCGGCCCGACCTACATGTCGTCGCGCTACGCGGCCAACAACAACTACGTGGAAACGGGCGGCTATACGCGCTGGGATGCCATGGCGGCTTATCGCACGAAAAAATGGGACGTGCGCGTGAACCTGCTGAACCTGACCAACAAGTTCTACTACGACGCGCTGATCCCGTCCGATGGCGGCCGTGCGGTGCCCGGCATCGGCCGCACGGTCCTCGCGACCTTCGATTACAGGATGTGAGCCATGCTGTTGACTATCCCCGGCGTACTGAACGCCGATCAATTGCGCTTCGTACGGGAGCGGCTCGCGCAAGACAGCGAGACCTGGGTGAACGGCCGCGCGACGGCCGGTTATTCCGGCGCGCCGGTCAAGCACAACCAGCAGATTGCCGAACACACGCCGCTCGCGCGCGAACTGGGCGACGTCGTGCTCGGCGCGCTGGAACGCAACCCGCGCTTCATCAGCGCCGCGCTGCCGAATCAGGTGTATCCGCCGCTCTTCAACCGCTACCGGGACGGCATGACGTTCGGCGATCACGTCGACGGCGCGGTGCGCGTGCTGCCGAATGGCGTGAAACTGCGCACCGATGTTTCGGCGACGCTGTTCCTGTCCGATCCCGCCAGTTACGACGGTGGAGAACTTGTCGTTCAGGATACCTACGGATCTCACAGCGTCAAACTGCCGGCCGGAGATCTGGTGCTGTACCCGGCCACCAGCGTGCATCACGTGACCCCGGTTTCACGCGGCACCCGCACCGCCTGTTTCTTCTGGGTGCAGAGCCTCGTGCGCAGCGACGAGCAGCGCACGCTGCTGTTCGAACTCGACGGCGCGATCCAGCGGCTCAACGCGAGCGACGCCGATGAAGCTGCCCGACGCACGCTGGTCGGGACCTACCACAACCTTCTGCGCCTCTGGAGCGAAACATGACGACTCTCGAACGCATTGCTCCCGAACTGCACCCTGGGACGCCGCTCGCCAGACGTTCACAGCGCGCGCGCTTCATCAAGTGGCTGCGTAACGTGCATGGATGGGTCGGCCTGTGGGGCGCCGTGTTCGGCCTGCTGTTCGGCGCCACCGGGTTCCTGCTCAATCATCGCGGCGGTCCGTTGCGCATCGATACGGGTCACCCGCAGGTCGCAACCGTTCAGGTGAAACTGCCGGTGCCGGCACCCGCGAATCCGGGCGCACTCGCACAGTGGCTGCGCGCCGAATATCACGTCACGGGCCGCCTCGGCCGCATGCAGCGTGAGAAAGAACGGCCCGTGGCCTGGGGCGCCGAGAACGTGACCCAGCCCGAGCATTGGCAGATGACCTTCGCCTCGCCGCACGAGAATGTGTCTGCCGACTATTGGGCCGGCAACGGCTTCGTGACGCTCACGCGCACCAGCAACGCGTTGCTCGCCACGCTGACCAATCTGCATAAAGGCGTGGGCCTGAGCGTAGGCTGGGTCTTGCTGATCGATACCCTGGCGGGCTCGCTGATCCTGCTGTCGTTGACTGGCGTGCTGCTGTGGACTGAATTGCATCGGCGCAAGACCCTTGCGGCAGTGTTGATCGGTGCCGCAATCGTCGCGCTTGCCTGGGCAGGGCTGGCATGAGCACGCAGGCCATGCCGCTGAATGCGCCGCGCGCTCGCGCGAGGACCCTCCTTCCATGGGGTATCTCGGCGCTCGCGCACCTGCTGTTGCTGGCCGCGATCGCCGGACGACATCATGCAGCGCCGGAGCCTGCTCCGCTGCCGGTGCCGATTGCGGTGCAGATCGTGGCGGCGCCGCAAACGACAGTGCCAGCCGCCCCTGTCAATCCGGCGCTACGCGTACCCGCGCCTGCGTCCAGGCCACAGCGTGCACCGGCGGCTGTGCCCCGGCATGTAACCCGTGCCGCGCTCGCCGCAATCGAACACGAACCGACGCACGCATCGCCCGCGCCGCACGACCCTGCGCCCGCGCCTGCACCGTCGGTACCGTCAGCACCATCGACGCCCCCCGCAGCGCCCACGCTGCCGGCGAGCCCGCCGCCGGAACCCCTGACGCCTCCCATCGGCAACGCTGCGTATTTGCACAACCCGGCGCCGCGCTATCCGCCATCGGCCCTCGAGGAAGGCTGGGAAGGCTGTGTCGTGCTGCGCGTCCACGTCGACGCGGCGGGCCATCCGCTCGGCGTCGATGTACGCACCAGCAGCGGCCACGACGTGCTCGACAAAGCCGCGCTTGCCGCCGTTCGCCAATGGATGTTCGTGCCCGCGAAACGTGGCAGCACGCCGGTGGACGGATGGGTCGACGTGCCGCTCAACTTCCACATGAACTGATCTTGTCCGCCATCACCAGGAATCGAAACCATGCCCGAATTTGCCTCCCCCCTGATTGCCCATGCCGCCCTATGGATCCTGCTGGCGTTTTCGATTGCCACCTGGTCGCTGATTGCGATCAAGGCATGGCAGGCGCTGCGTCTGGCCCGCGCCAACCGCCGGTTTTCAGCGGCGTTCTGGCGCGCCAGCGATCTCGCCACCGCAGCAAAACTGCCCGAGATCACCGCTTCGGACAACGAACAGAGCCCCAAGGCACGCGTCGCCGCAGCCCTGTTCGCGGATGCGCTTGCCCCGCTCGGCGCACACGCACACACACACGCACACGACCTCGGTCATAGCTGGGATCGCAAGGACCTCGCCGAGCGCGTGCTCGCACAGCGCATTCGTAGGGAACGACGCGCCGTCGATAGCGGTCTTCCCGTGCTCGCCTCGATCGGTAGCACTGCGCCATTCGTCGGTCTGTTCGGCACCGTGTTCGGGATCATTCACGCGCTCGACGCGATCTCGCACCGCGCCTCCGCCAGCATCGACGTGGTAGCCGGCCCGATTGGCGAAGCGCTGATTGCGACGGGCGTCGGCATTGCCGTGGCCGTGCCGGCCGTGCTTGCCTACAACTTCTTCGTGCGCCGCGTGAAGGCATTCAACGCAGACCTCGACGAATTCGCGAACGATCTGCTGACACTGGCCCAGAAGCAGGACTTCCGGCTCGGTCCGGTGGCTTCCGAAACATCGGCGCCGGTGGTGCGCCGCATGCAGGAGGCACGCGCGTAATGGCCTTCTCGACCCAGACCGACGATGACGTGATCAGCGAGATCAACATCACGCCACTCGTCGATGTGATGCTCGTGCTGCTGGTCGCGTTCATCGTGACGATGCCGCTGCTGAACAAGGCAATCGACGTCAATCTGCCCAAGGCCGAAGCGGCCGCGAGCGTGCCTGCGCAGCCGGTGACCGTCAGCGTCAATCAGGCCGGCGATGTGTTCATCGACAAGCGCAAGATTTCGCCTGCGCAAATGGATGCGGAATTCGCGAATCTGCACGCGCGGCAACCCGACGCCTCCGTCACGCTGCAGGGAGACGAACACACGCCGTACGGCAATGTCGCCAAGGTGCTAGGCGCGCTCGAACACGCGGGCGTGACGAAACTTGCCGTGCTGACGAGGGCTCCGGGGTGAGGTGTCGGTTGGATGAGCAGAGGCGAAAGCGCCCGCAAAGCCGGCGTGATTGCCGTCTGCGCTATGATCGTTGCCTGCATCCTTTCCGATCGGCAACGAATCTCTGCAATGCCATGAAAAACATTCCGGCCCTGCGCTACGGTTCCGTAGCTCAACTCTTGCATTGGTGCACGGCAATTCTCGTTCTTGTCGCGTTCATCTATGGCCCCGGCGGACCCGAGCAGCGCGTCTATTCGCCGGTACGCGATTTCGACCGGCAGCTTCACGAAACGCTTGGCTTGTGCGTATTCGTTCTGACCGTGATCCGCCTGTTGTGGCGAGCCGTCGACAAACGTCCCCAAACACCCGAGACGTCCCGCTGGATGACGGTGCTGGCAACCGTCGTTCAAGCGGTGCTGTATGTCCTTTTGCTCGCGCTTCCGCTGACCGCCATCACTGGTGCGTGGCTCGAAGGACATCCGCTGACGCTCCTCACGGGCGGCGAAATTGCGCCGCTATTCGGCCCTTCGCATCAAACCGGCGCAACCCTTGCCGTCGTCCACAAGTGGCTCGGCGATACGATCATCTGGCTCGCGGGATTTCACGCCTGTGCCGCGCTGTTCCATCATTTCGTCCTTCGCGACAGCGTCCTCGTGACGATGCTGCCGCGCTGGTTCCCGCTCGGGCGATCCAGAACCGGACGATAAAACAGCGCGCGGAAACCCGACGTCTCATCGTTACCAGGTGACCCTGACACCGGAGCGACCGCCAACGCTGTGACCGCTTTGGCTGATGGCGATGTTGTAAATAGCAATGCCGAAGATACTGGCGTTGCGTGTCAGTTGACCGGAAACACCGAGCCCGACCTCCGCCCAGGTGCCGCCGAGGCCCACCTTGAACGAAGTCGGGAAGTCGTCCTGCAACGTAGAGAAGGTCGTTTGGGCATGACTCCCGAACTGGTGCCAAATGCTGGCCTGAGTCCAGGTGGTCACAATGCGGCCGCTGCTCGTGAGCCAGTCCTTGGCAAAGCGGCCGCCAAACCGGCCATAAATCTCATTGGTCGAGTCGTAGCTGATTTGAGCATACGGGTCGGCCCGGCTGTCGATGCTGGTGCGTTGATAGATGATCTGGCCTTGTGGGATCACCCTGTAACCGCCGCCAAGCGCGTAGACGTAACCGGCCTCGGGATCGGTCGTTAAATCGGATTGTATGTCTCCCGTAAGAATTACGCTTCGCCGTTGTACACACACCCAACACGGCAGAAATTCTGCGTGTTGGGTGTACGTCGATCAGGCCGGCGTGCCGCTATCGCCGCCGCCCGAACCCTCGAATTCCATGCGCCGCTTCCCCGTGTCATAGCGACAGACGATCTTCGCGCCAGCCTGCACGTCGCCCTTGAGCATCTCTTTGGCCAGTTCGTTTTCCACCGACTGCTGAATCTGCCGACGCAATTCGCGCGCGCCGAATTCGGGCCGGTAGCCCTCGGCAGCGAGAAAATCGACGACGCTTTCGTCGAACGACAGTTCGATATCCTGACTGTGTGCCATACGCTGCACGTGGTCCAGTTGCAGGCGCACGATCGAGCGCAGCTCGTCGTCGGTGAGCGGCTGGAACACAATGATCTCGTCGATGCGGTTAAGAAACTCCGGCCGGAAATGCTGGCGCAGTTCGGTCAGCACGGCGTTCTGCATGGACGCGGCGGCGCTCGTCAGGAACCCGGGCCCCGAGCGTTTCTGACCGGAAACCACATCGGAAGCGAGATTGCTCGTCGCGATGACGACCGTGTTGCTGAAATCGACGACGCGCCCCTTGCCGTCCGTGAGCCGTCCATCGTCGAACACCTGCAGCAGCACGTTGTAGACATCGGGATGAGCTTTCTCGATCTCGTCGAGCAAGATCACGCTGTACGGCCGGCGACGCACGCGCTCGGTGAGCTGCCCGCCCTCGTCATAGCCAACATAGCCGGGCGGCGAGCCGATCAGACGCGAGACCGCATGGCGCTCCATGTATTCGCTCATGTCAATGCGCACGATCGCATCCTCGTCGCCGAACACGACTTCGGCGAGCGCCTTCGCCAGTTCGGTCTTGCCCACGCCGGTCGGGCCGAGGAACAGGAACACCGCGGTCGGCCGGCGCCCGCGCCGCAGTCCGGCGCGCGAGCGACGCACCGCATCGCTGACCGCGCGGATCGCCTCGTTCTGGCCGATCACGCGCTCATGCAAACGCGCTTCCATTTCGAGCAGACGCGTGCGCTCCTCAGCCGTCAGTTGCGTGACGGGCACGCCCGTAAGCTTCGAGACGATCTCCGCGACGTCCTCGGTCGTGACGTCCGAGGTCACCGAGCCGAGCCGGCCCTTCCACGCCGTGGTCGCATCGGCGAGCGCCTTCTCCTTGGCCGCGATCGGATCGTCGAGCGCATGCGCGCGCTCGAACTGCTTGCGCGTGGCCGCGTAGTCCTGCTCGCGCTTGAGCTGCGCCAGTTCCGCTTCGAGTTCGAGAATCGGCGCGGGCCGCGACGTCGCCGAAAGATGCACACGTGCCGCGGCCTGATCGATCAGATCGATCGCCTTGTCGGGCAGAAAGCGCCCCGTGACATAGCGGTCCGACAATTCGGCGGCGGCGACGAGCGCATCGTCGCGGATCGTGACGTGGTGATGCACTTCGAGTTTGTCGCGCAGGCCGCGCAGGATGTTGATCGTCTGATCGACGCTTGGCTCCGCAACGAACACGGGCTGGAAGCGCCGTTCGAGCGCGGCATCTTTTTCGATGTACTTCTGATATTCCGCGAGCGTGGTCGCGCCGATCAGGTTCAGTTCGCCGCGCGCCATCGCGGGCTTGAAGACGTTCGCGATATCGAGGCCGCCCTCGCCGCCGCCCTGGCCCGCCCCGACGATCATGTGCACTTCGTCGATGAACAGCACGAGCGTGTCGCGCTGCGCCGCGATTTCCTCCATCACCTGCTTCACGCGTTCTTCGAATTCGCCGCGATACTTCGCACCGGCGATCAGACCGTTCACGTTCAGTTCGATGAGCCTGCGCCCCCGCAGCGACTCGGGCACGTCGCCACCGAGCATGCGCTGCGCGAGGCCCTCCGCGATCGCGGTCTTGCCCACACCGGGTTCGCCGATGAGCACCGGATTGTTCTTGCGCCGCCGCGCCAGCACCTCGACGACCGTTTCGATCTCGCTCGAACGTCCGATCACGGGATCGAGCTTGCCTTCGCTCGCGAGCGCGGTGAGGTCGCGGCTGTATTGGTCGAGTTGCGGCGTGGGGCTCGGCGCCTTCGCCTCGGGACGCTCGCGCTTGCGGCCTTCCGTTTCGACGAGACGTTGCAGCATTTTTTGCGGCGTGACGCCATAACGACCGAGCAGATGCGCGGCAAAACTGTCCTGTACCTGCGAGAGCCCGAACAGCAAATGCTCGGGCGCGACGTAGCTGTGCCCGAGTTCGCGCGAGACGAGCAACGCGCGGTCCAGTGCGCTCTTCAGACGCGGCGAGACGGCGATGCGGGCTTCATCGGCCGGTTGCGCCGCTTGCGCCGGTTCACGCTTTTGCGCGTTGGCGTCGATGTAGGCGCGGACGTCCTCGGGTTCGATGCGCAGACGCTTGAGCATGGCCGCGCCCGCATCGTTGCCTGCAATTTCGTACAGCAGATGTTCGGTATCGACTTCGCGGCGGCCATACTGGAGCGCGCGTTCCGCCGCGCGTTGCAGCAATTCCCGTGCGACGTCGCTGAAATAGCGCTCGACGATTGCCGCGCCGTCGCCGCTATCCATCGCCTGCTGCGGGCCGGGCTGTTCCTCGTCCTCGTCCTGCGGCGCGCCGCGAAACAGCGCTTCGAGCGGACTCACCGCGCGCTGATGCCGCGTGAGTTGCGCATAGTGATAATCGCAGACGTCGAGATAACGCCGCCTGCCGTCCTGCAGCACGGCAACGCGCACCGTCGCCGGCCGCACACCACAGATGTCGCAGTTGAACTGAGCCATGTCTTCTCCTTGAAAGCGTCGCGCCACATACACAGGGCGGCCGCTCGTCGGACGACGCGGGCCGCGCTGTGCCGCAGATGTGCCACTGCGGCGCGTAAAAGCCGGGGGATAGCAATACCAGGTTCAACTGACATCGTAGCGTCGAATCGGCCTGCGCGTCGGCAGGCCGCCGCTGCAGCCGTTCAGCGCACGGCGGGCTCCTTGATCCAGTAGGTGAGCAACGACAAGGACACCGCAAGAATGACCGGCCCGATGAACAGCCCCACGATGCCGAATGCAAACATGCCGCCGAGCACACCGGACAGGATCAGCAGCATCGGCAGATCGACACCGCGTTTGATCAGCATGGGTCTCAACAGTTTGTCGACGAGTTCGACGACCACGTACCACGCGAGCAGCAGAATCGCCGCGAGCCGCATGTCGTGCATGAAGAGCCAGACGACGCCGCCGACCATCGGCAAAAACGGACCGATCTGCGCGAGACACAGCATCAGCAGCACCGCGGTGAGCAGGCCCGCGCCGGGCACGCCGGCGATCCAGAGCCCGATGCCGCCGAGCGCCGACTGGATCACCGCGGTCACGACGATGCCGAGCGCGACAGCGCGCACCGATGCACCGGCAAGACGGACGGCCTCGGCGCCGTGGCTCGGCGCGATACGATCGGCAAAACGCTGAACGAAGGCGCTTGCGCGTTCGCCCTCGGCATAAAGCACGCCAGCGATGACGAGCGTCACGACCATGTGCAGCACGAACGCGCCCAGCGAGGCCGCGTGGCCCAGCAGCCAGTGCGCCGCACCCGCGAGGTACGGCTCGACCTGGGCCAGCAGGCCGCCCGGACCCGAATCCGCGAGCTCCTGCCATTTGTTCGCAATGCTCGAGCCGACGACCGGCACCGCGCGGACCCAGTCGGGCGGCGCCGTAAGGGCGTAATCGGGAAGATCGCGTACGTGTTCGATGATTTCGCCGCCATGCTGCGCGAGTGTCGAAATGGCCTCGTAGAGCGGCAGAATCATCACCACGAGCAGTATCAGCAACATGATTACCGTGGCGATCCAGCGGCGGTTGCCACAGCGGCGTTCGACGGCCAGCATCACGGGCCAGGTCGCGACGACGATCGTGGTCGCCCAGATGAAACCGGGAATGAACGGGCGCATCACGTAGAGCGTTCCGATCGTCAACGCGCAAAGAATCGCGACGACGAACAGGACGCGGGCAATATCCGATGAATCTGGCGACTTCAAATCATCCTCCTGACGACGGCCGGAGCGCGCGCCACATGCGCGTCGCCGGCGGGAAAGCTGCATGCTGCCGAGGCGCCAGTCTATCCCGGATGGGCCCTGTAGAGGCGGGAAGGCGTCACGGCCGCGGCGACACTCTGGAATAATGTTGCGTATCCGTTGCCTATCCGTTGCCTATCCGAAACCTCCTCTCGACGAATGCCGATATGTCCGTTTCCGATCTGAAACTGCCCTGCGTGCTGCTGACCAACGACGATGGCATCGATGCCCCGGGCCTCGCGGTGCTCGAAGCCGTCGCCGCCGAAATCGCGCATGAAGTGTGGGTCGTAGCGCCCGAGCATGACCAGAGCGGCACGTCGCATTCGGTCAGCCTGCACGCGCCGCTGCGCGTGAGCCGGCGCGGCGAGCGACGCTTCGCCGTGACGGGCACGCCCGGCGACTGCGTGGTCATGGCGATCCGCCATTTGATGGGCGAGGTGCGGCCGACGCTCGTGCTGTCGGGCATCAACCGCGGCGCCAATCTGGGCGTCGAAACGATGTTTTCGGGGACGGTCGGCGCCGCGATGACGGGGCTGCTGCTTGGCGTGCCGTCGATTGCGCTGAGCCAGGCTTTCCGCGATCGCGACAATGTGCGCTGGGACACGGCGCGCGCGCTCGCGCCGGAAACGATCCGCCGTCTGGCAGCCGTTTCGCACGACACACCGGTCTGCCTGAACGTGAATTTCCCCGATATCGGCGCGAGCGAGGCCGGCCCGCTAACCGTCTCGCGCCAGGGCGTCGGACTCATTCAGAGCATCGACGTCGTATCGCAGGTCGATCCGCGCGGGATCGACTATCACTGGCTGCAATTCAAGCGCGCGCCGCACGAAGCGGAGCCGGGCACCGAAACGGGCGTGCTCAAAGCCAACCGGATTTCCGTCACGCCGTTGCAGTTCGAGCGCACCGACGAGCGCACTTTCGAGCGCCTGCGGGCAGCGCTCGCTCAATAGCCGGGCATGATCGGATAGGGCTCGGTGTGATCTTCCACGCGTTTCACACCGGGAATGCGCTCGGCCGTGACGCGCACGGCCTGCACCGCTTCCGTCGAACTGAAAATGCCCCACAGGTGCACCACGCCGTCGTGAACGACGACATTGCGCCCGGCGAATGCCCACGGGCGGCCTTCGAGTTCCGTCATCAATTTTTCGCGGATTTCGCGGTCGCCCGCTGAGACAGCGGCGGGGTCGGGCGCGCTGCTCGCCAGCGCCTGCAGCAGATTCGCCCGGCTCACGATGCCGACGACACGCCCGTCGCGCAACACGGGCAGACGCTTGACGCCCTTCGATTCCATGATCGTCGCGATATGCGAGAGAGAATCCTCCTCGCCCACGCTGATCACTTCGTGCGTCATGACGTCTGCCACGCGATTCGCATGCGATTTCACATAGGCATCGGCGTCGGCATTCGTCGTGAAGATGTCGAGCCAACGGGTGCGGCGCGCCTGATCGGTGCCGATCTCGACGCGGCGCAGCAAATCTCCCTCGCTGATGATACCCACGAGGCTGCCGTCGTCGCCCACCACCGGCGCCCCGCTGATGTGACGCTCGACCAGTAGCGCCGCAGCATCGCGGACGCTCATGTCGGGTTTGACGGTAATGACCTGGGTAGTCATGACATCCAGTGCACGCATTCTGGTCTCCCGGCTGTTATGTACCGTCAAACTCTATCAGACCTCCCGCTCAGGCTTCCTGAACCAGTGCGAGCACACGCAGCGGACTGCCCGAACCCGCCTGGATCTTCAGCGGCGCCGAGACGATCACCGCGCCCGTCGGCGGCAACTGATCGAGGTTCTTCAGGCACTGCAGGCCATAGCGGTTCGAACCGTGCATCAGCGTATGGCACGGATACGGCACCGGCCATGCATACGCCTGACCCGCATCGGTGTTGATCGTCTCGACACCGAATCCATGCACCTTGCGCTCGTGAATCAGCCACTCGACCGCTTCCTGCGTCGGCCCCGGGGTATGGGCGCCGTCCTCGCGCAGATTGAGGAATTCCGCCGGGTCGGTGCGCTTCGACCAGTCCGAACGCAGCAGCACCCAGGCACCGGCCGGAATGCGGCCATGCTTCGTTTCCCAGGCCTCGAGGAAACCGACCGTCAGCAGCCAGTCGGGATTCGCGGCGATTTCAGCGCTTGCATCGACGACCACCGCCGGGGCGATGAAGTTCTTCACGTCGATCGTGTCAACCGAGTTCTGCGCGTGATCCTTGCCGGAAATCCAGTGCACAGGTGCATCGAAGTGCGTGCCGGTGTGTTCGCCGCACGAAAAATTGTTCCAGTACCAGCCCGGCCCCTGTTCATCGTAGTGACTGATCGTCTCCATCTTGAACGCCCAGACCTGACCGAACTGCGGCGGCAGTTGCAGCGCCGGGAATTCCGGTGACAGGGTTTGTGTCAGATCCACGACGCGAATGCGGCCGCTCGCCAGATCGGTAGTCAGTTGCACCAGACTGTTCATCGTTTTGCACTCCTCTATAAACCTGCCCGCCATCACCACGCGATGCGCGCATCATCGGCGCATCGCTCCTGAATCCTTGCATCCGCGCCTGCGCTCGCTCAGTCCTTGCGCGCGGCCCGCTCGATCACCGCGCGCAGATCGTCCGGAATCGCGATCGAGCGATGCGTATCGAGCGAGGTCGTCACGATCGTCTGCTGCGCGGACATCCGCACGACGTCATCCACGCCCACGCAGGTCCACTTCAGCGTGATCGACTTGTTGCCGATCCGCTCGACGTCCAGTGCAAGGTAGACGTCATCGCCCATCTTGCTGACGGCCTTGAAATCGACCTCGAGATGCGCGGTCGGCAAACCGAGCCGGCGCACGCCGATCAGGCCGTGATATCCCTCTTCGGGCATCAGCTCGTCGATCCACGTCTCGATCAGATCGTTGAACAGCACGAAATACTGCGGAAAGAACACGATGCCGGCGGGATCGCATTCGGAAAAATGAATCTTGTGTTTGCGGCTGAATGTATGAGCGTTCATATTCGAGTCTTCGTCCGTATTTCTGCCTGACCCGCGTAACGCCCGCGCCCTCACACCAGCGCGTGACGGCTGAGCGCCGCGCGCAGCTTGTGGCCGTGTTCGTCCGCGAGTGCCGCATCGCGCAATTCGCGCAGCGTGGCCGGTGCGAGTCGCGCGCCCGCCTTCACCACTGCGTCCATCACCGTCTGGTAGTTCTTCAGCCCGCGTGCGTGCGTGTCACTATAGCCTTTCACAAGGCGCTGGCACTGGGCCACTTCAACCGCAAGCGCCGGGTTGTCGCCCGCCGTTGCCACGATCTGTGCCAGCCACGCTTCGATACGCCTGTTTTCCAGTTCGTAGCGCAGTGTACGCCGGCGCATGCCGCGCAGGCTCGCGATACCATACAGCATCAGGTAGCCACGCAGCGAACTCGTCTTCACCACGCGCCCCGACTGCGTGTAGCGCCGCACGAGCCGATGGGCCCAGTGCGGACGCGCGAGCCAGCGTCCGAGCCCAGCCGGCAGCGTCTCGCAGATCTCTTCGAGGCGCGGATGCATGAATTCGTTGATGGCCAGCAACTGGTCGGACTGCGCATTCACCTCGCTGCGCACGCGTTCGAAGCGCGCGCCACGCGTCTTGAGGTCGGCCACACGAATCGTGTCTTCGTACGACATCCACAGCGCAAGATGCCGCGCCGTTTCGCGCAGCAGCGCATCTTCGGCATCGGGCAGCGCGCGCCGCAGTTCCGCGAGCCGGTCCAGATAGAATGCCGCGTAATCCGGATCCTGATAGTCGATGAGCCGACGCACGCCCTCGATCGCGAACGGCTGGACCGCGCCGGGCAATTCCGCGCGCACGCGGTCAATCAAGCGCGCCACGGCCGGATCGCGCGGCGCAATGCCGGCGTCCTCCGGCAAAGGCGCGGCACCGGCTGCGGCCGTCTCGGCCGATGCCGGGTCGGCACGGCCATACGCCGTATCGAACGCGCGCAGGCTGGCCTTCACGCCCACGCCGCCACGCTCGACCGTCTCTTCGAACTGACGGCGGCTGAACGGCAGCACGCCCGTCCCGGCCAACGCGCCGAACAACACGGCGCTGATCACGCTGCCGCTTTCCTGCGCGGCCTGCGCCATGTCGAAGCTCACGAACTGCTTCGCGGCCTTGCGCGTATGGGCGATCAACGCATCGCTGTCCACGCGGCCATCGCCCATCGCAGTCTTTTCGGAGATCGAATAAACGCGGTGCGTGGACGTGATGAGCGTCGTGCGTTCCGGCGTCACGAGGCCGCGCTGCAACGCGCGCCCGGCCTCCATCAGCTCCGACGCCAGCACCACGTCGACGTCGCCGGGCAGCGGCATCAGCGCGAACACCGGCAGCCGGCTTTCGTTCGCATCGCGTGGGAACAGTTCGACGTAGTAAATCGTCGCGCCCGTGCGCTGGGCGACGCCCGGCACCGAGGTCGTCTGGGCGTAATAGCCGTTGTGCTCGCCGAGATCGACGATCCAGTCGGCCAGTACCCCGCCGCCCTCGCCGCCCATGGCGAGAATGGCGATCTTGATCGGTTGTGCATTCATCGTGAATCTTTCCCTGAATCAGAACGCGTAGCGCGCACGACGGGCCGCGGCGCGCCGCTGCAGGCTGCCGATCACGGCATCGCGCACGCGCTGGCGCAGTTTGTCCATACGCGTCGGATTGCTGATGATTTGCGCCCGATAGAACGACGGGCACAGCACGGCGGCGTGCGAAACCTCGCCGCAAAGTCCACAGCCGACGCAGCTATCGAGCACGCTGGCCACCGGGTCGGTGCGCAGCGGATCCGGATTGGGCTTGATCGACAGCGACGGGCAGCCGGAAAGACGGATGCACGAGTGATCGCCGGTACAGGTATCGGCATCGACGCCGAAGCGCTCGCGCACGACGCGCTCCCCGTCGGCAATCGCCTTGCGCTGCTTCGGCTTTTCGCGCCGCTGTTTGTTCAGCATGCACTCGCTTTGTGCGACGAGAACCTTCGGCCCCTTCGACGCGGTGGTGAGCGCTTCCTTGAGCGTCGCCATCATCGTCTTCAGATCATAAGTACGACGAACCGTCTTGACCCACTTCACGCCCACGCCGCGCACGGCCTGTTCGATCTCGTGCCCGGTGCTGCGCGTCGGGTTCAGCGCCGTCGACGACATGATGTCCTGGCCGCCCGTCGCCGACGTATAGCTGTTGTCGACGACGATGGTGAGGTTGTCGCTCTGGTTGAACACCGCGTTGGCGATGCCGCTGGTGAGCCCGTTGTGCCAGAAGCCGCCGTCGCCCATCACCGAGATCGCGCGTTTGGCGGCAGGCATGTTCAGCGCGGCCGCGCTCGCGCTGCCAAGGCCGTAACCCATCGTCGTCGCGCCGATGTTGAACGGCGGCAGAATCGAAAACAGATGGCAGCCGATGTCGGCGCTGACATGATGCGGTCCGAGTTCGCGCTCGACCAGCTTCATGGCGGTAAAGATGGGGCGCTCCGGGCAGCCGGTGCAAAAGCCGGGCGGGCGCGCATGCACGTTGTCGTTGAGCGATGGGAGCACCGGCTCGGCCGTAGCCGCAGTAGCCGCAGTAGCCGCAGTGGCGACAGGTTCGGCCGGGGCATCGGCCGGCACCGCCGTCACCGGAATGATCTTGCGTGCCACCGGTCGCGGTTCGAGCACGCCGTAGCGCTCGAAAAACGCGCGCATGCCCTTCATGACCGTCGCGGCGGTGTATTCGCCGGCGAGCGGCAGCACGTCCTTGCCATGCAGCGCGACATCGACGCCCCGCTGACGCAGAATCGCGCTCGCGTTCTGTTCGACGAAATTCGGCTGGCCTTCCTCGATCACGAGAACCGCGCGCTTGCCCGCGCAAAAACGCTCCCACTCCGAATCGATGAGCGGGTACGCCACGTTCATCACGTAAAGCGGAATGGCCGATTCGCCGTAGATATCCGCCAGCCCGAGCCGCTCGAGCACGCGCATTACCGTGTTGTAGCTGCCGCCCTGCACTGCAATGCCGATATCGCGCGCATCGGCGGCAAAAAATTCATTGAGCTGGCGCTCTTCAATGAACTTGACTGCAGCCGGCCAGCGGTCGTGAATCTTCTCCTGCTCGTGCAGGAAACTCGCGGGCGGCAGAACGATGCGATTGACATCGCGGTTCGGATTTTCCAGTGCATCCTTGATCGCGAATGCCGAACGGCGGTTGTCCGATGCAACAAACTGCCCGTGCACGTGGCACGCGCGGACGCGCAACTGCAGCATCACCGGCGTATGGCTCGCTTCGGAAAGCTCGAATCCGTCCTTCACGGCCTGCGTGATGCACGGCAGGTTCGGACGCGGATCGAGCAGCCACATCTGCGACTTCATCGCGAACGCGTGGCTGCGCTCCTGCATGATCGACGAGCCTTCGCCGTAGTCTTCGCCGACGATGATCAGCGCGCCGCCGGTGACCCCGCCGGACGCGAGGTTCGCCAGTGCGTCGGACGCCACGTTCGTGCCCACGGTCGCCTTGAACGTGACCGCGCCGCGCAGCGGGTAATTGACCGACGCGGCCAGCGACGCCGCTGCCGTCGCCTCGCTTGCGCTGTTCTCGAAACGGATGCCGTATTCGCCGAGAATGTCCTGCGCGTCGGCCAGCACATCCATCAGATGGGAAATCGGCGAGCCCTGATAGCCGGCCACATAGGCCACGCCGGACTCGAGCAATGCCTTGGTCACGGCCAGAATGCCTTCGCCGCTGAACACCTCGCCTGCGCCGAGACGCAGTTTCTTCACTTCCTCGACAAACGACCGCTCGGCCATCACCGTCTCCTCGCGTGATCTTTTCGTGGCGCACGACAAGGCCTCATCATGCGTGAGGCCATTATATTTGACACTTAAAGATTTTCAGAATCATAGCTATCCCTGTGATGCAGCCGCTGCACCGACCCGGCCGGCATGCGCAGGAATGACGAACAGGCAGCGTCGAGG
>Ga0131853_10003917_pt1 | contig 26736 bp, 33 predicted proteins | sample TergutLab28metaG_FD_92764 | JGI IMG/M metagenome (GOLD analysis project Ga0131853, IMG submission 92764) | Labiotermes labralis P1 segment gut microbial communities from Petit-Saut dam, French Guiana - Lab288 P1 (version 2) (version 2) | ecosystem: Host-associated > Arthropoda: Insects >... | reverse complement strand
GGGAGTGTACAAACAGTGCCTAAAGAAAATCAATAAGAGAAAACTTAAATTCACGATAATATTTAGGATTAAGGTAAGGTCTTTCTTTAAAGAAATTATATTTGGCTTCCCCAAACTTGTTATAGGCATCTATAAATATACAAAGTACGACTTTTAACGTCTCCTCTTTTCTAAAAAAACATCTGCTTTTTCGCCTAAATCCCGCCACATAATGCCTTATATCTGCATTAGTTCCTTCAATAATATAAGTATCACTTTTATCATTAATGTTTTGTATAAGTTTACCCTTAAAGAAGTCCACAGCTTGATAAACAGGGCAACCATCTGTGTAATAATTACTTGCGTTATATGTGCTATCGACAATCTTTTGAATTTGCCCTACATTAACAGATGTACCAACTTCAAAACCTAATATTTGCCTAGGCTCTCTGCTAACCATTGTCATAATATAGGTGTTTATGCCTTTCTCGTAACCTTTTCTTGTACCTATAAACCAATACAATTCATCAAGCTCAAAAGCTTTTCTTTTGGTTTTACGGCTCTTTTGTACCTTTTTATGGCTTTTTTTTAATAACCTCCTCCTCTTTAAGCCATCTATATATATTTGATTGGTGCATATTAAAAAATTTTCCTACCCCTCTACCTGTATTCCCTAGAAAATAAAGCTTTTTGGCTTCTTTTCTTTCTTCTTCGCTGTATATCCATTTTTTCTTAATCGGAGTATATGTATGCTTACATATATAACATAGAAATCTCTGACTTCCAGCTTTCGTAAAACCTTTTTTCATTTGCCCAGTTTGCTCTCCACATTTAGGGCATATCATTTTTTTGCTCTCTTCCATTCATTTATTTTAACAGTTTAGACAGCTTTTGTACACTCCCTATATTATGAAGAAACCATAGGCCTGCCCTTGTAAATTATTACACCCTTTGGTATACTGCTAACAGCCATGCAAAACATTAATGAAAAAATTAAGCCTTTTTTAGCCCGCCACCGCGAGCTAAACACCGAACTTAGCGACCCCAATGTGGTGAAAGACATAAAACGCTACCGAACCCTCAGTCAAGAATTTGCCCAAATTGAGAGTGTGGTAACGGCTTACAACAACTATACCCAAACTGCTCAAAAATTAAGCAGCGCCGAAGAGTATGCCAAAAGCGAAGAAGATACCGAGCTTAAAGCTTTAGCCCAAGAAGAAATAGCCGAGCTTAACCAGAGCCTAGAGCAGCAAGAGCAGGCCTTAAAGTTACTGCTTATCCCGCCCGACCCTTTAGCCGGTAAAAATATTATTATGGAAATACGCGCCGGTACCGGCGGCGAAGAAGCCGGCCTTTTTGCCGCCGACCTTTACCGAATGTACACCCGTTACGCCGAAAATATGGGCTGGCAATATGAGCTTATCGATGTAAACGAAAGCGAGATTGGCGGCTTTCGCGAAGTTATTTTTAGCATTACCGGGCATGGCGTGTATGGCAAACTACGGTACGAATCGGGCGCGCACCGTGTGCAGCGTATCCCGGTAACCGAAAGCAACGGGCGCCTGCAAACCAGCGCCGCCACCGTAGCCGTCCTGCCCGAAGCCGAAGAAACCGATATTGAAATACGCAAAGAAGATTTACGCATAGACACCTACCGCGCCAGCGGGGCCGGCGGCCAGCACATTAATAAAACCGATAGCGCCGTGCGTATTACACACATTCCTACCGGTGTGGTGGTGGCTATGCAAGATAGCCGCAGCCAAATTAAAAACCGCGAAAAAGCCATGAGCATTTTACGCAGCCGCCTTTTTGAGGCCGAAAACGAAAAGAAAAACAAAGAACGCAGCGACAGCCGTAAAGGCCAAGTGGGCAGCGGCGACCGCAGCGAGCGTATACGCACTTATAACTTTCCACAAAGCCGGGTAACCGACCATCGTATTAACTTAACGCTGTACAAACTAGACCAAGTGATGAACGGCGATTTAACCGAAGTCGTAGACGCTTTAACCCTAGCCGATGCCGCCGATTTTGAATAAACTTTGGCATAGATAGCTATGAAACAGCTTTTTATTGATGCCGATAACTTTCCGCAGCTGGCCGTAAGCTGGCTGGCAGATGAAGCCGCCAAGTTAAAGCTGCCCTTATATTTAGTGGCCAACCATTTTAGCCGGCCGATGAGCTATGGCCGGCAAATTACTACCAGCAGCCAAAAAGAAAGCGCCGATAATTATATCATTACCCACATTACTGAAGAAGATTTAGTTTTTACTTTAGATTTATTATTGGCTCAAAAATTAGAAGAAAAAAAAGTTTTAGCCGTAAACCATTTAGGCGAGCAACTAAGGAGCGAACTGCTTAAAAAAAAATTATTGGAACGTAACTTAATGTTAAATTTAGGGGAAAACGCTAAGAACTTAAGGCCAAAACAAAAAAGTTATGGCCCTAAAGAGTTAAATAATTTTAAAGAAAGATGTATTCCCCTATTAAAAACCTTTTAATTTATATTATGGCCTTCATCTCTAAGAATCTCTCTAATTCTGCTCTTATCACCTCTGAATAGGTCAAACTCCCCATTAAGCGGAGTAAGAGTAACACTGCCTCCTTCGTAATTGATGGTAAGAGTACCGCTGGTAACTTCCATTCCATACCAAGTTATACCCATAAAGTTATCCTGCTCGGCAACACGGGCATTAATCGCATCTTTAGCTGCATCAAATTGGGCCGAACTCATAAAATGCGCTTCACTCTCAGTACTTAAAAGGGCCTGAAACACAACGGCGTAACCGGTATTATCGTTATCTTGAGCGCAAGCCACCAATCCCAAAGAGGCAATCGCTATTAATAATACAATAATTAATTTTTTAAACATAATACTCTCCTTATACTTTAATAAGTATATATTTTGAAATTTTAGTACGTACTTTTATAAAGACTATATATCAATAATCACTTTTTGTAAAGTATTATAACACTCAAAATAAAACTTTTATAGACGAATAATAAAATAATATAGTGCAATATTTTACGAATTGCACTATATTAAGGAGGCTCTTAAAAACTACTAATTTTTAGCAAATAAGCCTGAGTATCTGGCCCGGCCGGCTTTAACATTAATAAGCTCTTCGTCATCGGCAAAAATACGCACCTTAGTTTTAGCCCTTGTTAAAGCGGTGTAAAATAATTTATTATCAAACAAGCGTTGACTGCCGTAAGGAATAACCAAACAAACCTCGTTAAACTCGGAGCCCTGACTTTTATGCACGGTAATAGCGTAAGCCACCTGCCAGTGGTTAATAAGCGCCAAAGGGACAACTTTATCGCCAAAGCAAGCTAAATAGCTGCCGTCTTGTTCTATGATGACCGCTCGGTCGCCGTTATTTAGCTCGAGGTTAGGCAGGTTGGCCGTTACCATAATGGGTAGCCCGGTATAAATATCTTTTTTATTAATACCCTCACTGATGGCTGTGTTTAAGTTATCGCTGCTATAAAGGCCATCACTCCGCAAAGGGGTAATAATAATAAATTTAGCCAAAGCTTCGTACAACTTATGAGATTGAGTATCGTTAAATAAATTTTTATAATAATCGGCCTGTTGCTTAATAAAAATAGTATAATTTAATTGGTTAAAATTATAAAAAGTAACTTTATCGCTTTGGGTATTAACCAGCTCTTCTTTAGCGGCTTTAATAGCGGCCGGCTTAGCGCCAAGCACAGCCGTAGCAAAGTTAAGGATTTGCCTATCGGAGCGGTAACATTTAGTTAAGCTAACCACTTGCGGCTGCAACGGTTTGCTGTGCAATAGCTCGGTTAAAATAGCCCCTACCCCAACGCTGGGCAGCTGATTGGCATCGCCAATTAAAATGAGGCGGCAATCGGCCGGTAAGGCCTTAAGCAGGGCGTTAAACAAATAAAAATCGAGCATACTGCTTTCGTCAATGGCTATTAAATCGGCTTTAAGTTTATGCTCTTCGTTATAATAATAACCGGCGTCGCCGGGGTTATAACCCAACAATTTATGCAAAGTGCCGGTGGCTTTAATGTAAGGTTTGATGGCCTCGTTGCGCTGTAATTCTTCGGCCATACGGCTGGCCGCCCGCCCGGTAGGGGCTGTAAGATAAATAGCCAAATCTTTATTGCTGTTAGCCAGCAGATACCCCTCGATAATATAACTAAGCGCCGTTGTTTTACCGTAACCCGGCCCGCCGGTTAAAATTAATAATTTATAGGCCAAAATAATGGGAACAGCCTCAAAAATTTTGTGGTAAAGGGCCTGCGGGTCGTCTTTATCGCTAACTAACCGGCTGTTGGCTAAGCTGTTACTTAAGCCGGCCGGCCAACCGTTATTCATCAGCAATAAACTATCGGTTTTTAAAAAATTTAATAAATTAGTTTTTAACTCTTCTTCAAAATGCCGATGGCCGCTCAGGTAAATTAAGCCTTTATTATCCATAAATAAAGGCAATTTATGCCAGTTGCCGGCTAAAAGGTCGCTTAGCTTGGATTGCGTCAGCTTAGTTAGCTCTGTCATTAAACTCAGCTGCTCGGCCGATTGGTCATCTGTAACATCTTGGGCTATGGCCAGTTTTAACGTTAAGGCGGCTACCCATTCCTCCGCTAAAGTTGTTACCTTAGCGGCAGGCAGAGCTAAGCTGCCTAAGCTATAGTTATAAAACACTAAAGCCACTAAAAAGCCGGCGGCCAGCTGCTCATCTGCATTTCCATCTAAATTAGCACAAGCTTTTAAGGCCGCATAACGGTAATGCACAGGCAAATTGAGTACAGCTAAAGTATCTAAAAAAAAGGTAGCTTTTTTAAAGTCCTTTGCCGTAAGAGACCCTTGCCATAAACTGTAATAAAGGCTATTTGGCATTGTTAAAAACGGTTAAAACTTCCTGCACATTGGCAGCCGATATTAAATCACGGCAAAAAACTTTATTACGAGTAGCTTTAGCTATTTCGCTTAACGCCTCAATGTGGGCCGAAGCATAGTTGGGATTGGCCAAAATTAAAAAAAACATTTTAACCGGCCGGCCGTCTAGGCTATTAAAGTTAATCCCTTTAGGCGAAATCCCTACCATTATCTCGATAGTTTCTACCGCCGCCGTTTTAGCGTGCGGAATGGCTATTTCTTCGCCCAGCCCGGTGCTGCCTTGCTTTTCGCGGTTAAGCACCGCTTCGTAGGCCTCTGCCACATTACTAATGGCTACATTTTTACTTAAGGCCGTAACCAGCTCGTGCAAGGCCTCTTCTTTAGTGGCCGCCAGCAAAGGCACTTTAATATTTTTTTCGGTAAGATTAGCTAAGATCCCCATCTTCTTCTCCTTAAAATTAGATGACAAACTATAATTATAACACTAACATGCGGTTATTGTCTAGCTGCAAAACCAGCCAATTAAACCGCATAAAAAAACTTTTTAATACGTTCGCTATCTTTAGCAATAATGGTGGAGCAAGGAACCAACTTAATAATGTGCTCCACCTCGTTATAGGCGCTTTTATGGTATTTTAGTTCGCCTACCACCAACAGCTCTACTTGGTGCTTTATCACCGCCGCATTAATATTTAAAGAGGCATTGCCTTTTACCTTAATGGCCATACTGCTGATGTTTTTAAGCTTACTCAGCTCGGTAAATTGGGCCAAATGCCTATCGGCATCGTCATTGATATTACTTTGATATTCCTGCCGCTCGCTCTCCAGTAAAATACCGGCCTTAACCAATTCTTCCAGCGCCATCGTATTAACATTGCTAATACCATAAAGCGTAGAAGAATACCTTTTAGCTAAATAGATGGCATGCAGCAAAGCAATATAAGCTTCCTCACTGCCATCAAGATATACCATTAGTTTGCCGTTGTTACTGTACATTTTTCCCCTTTGTTAAGTATTACACGAAGGTACAAATTTAGCAACTTTTTTTTCATATTTTTTTAAAAAAAATCTAATGTTATCTTTCAAAATTAATTATTTTGTTTTAACTTTGGTAATAATGGTGTTGTAAAATAGTTTTTATTTCTTTAAACTCGGCTAAAACCAGCCAATAATAAGCCATTACGCTGGTTACATTGGCTTTTTTATCGGCCAGCATATTAATTGCTTGCTCCTTTAAAACACTCGTTTTAGCGGCCTCTATAAAACTAACTATATTATACTCTAGCTGCGGATTATTAAGATGATAGTTTACCTTGAGATAATTAATAATTTTTATATCGTAAGCCGATAACTCCTTTAAATTATCTAAGGTTAAGTTACCGCCCTCTAAATAAAGCTCTTCTAAAATTAAGACCGTAGAGGTACGCAGCTTGACGGCGTTAATTAAATTTTCAAAATCTAGCCAGCTGCTTAAAAACCGGCCGGCCGCTAACCTACCGGTACCGGTTAGTTGGTTAATGGCTAATAATAACTTACTAAAGAAAAACCTATCGAGCTCTAAGTTAATTTGGTAGCTATTTTTATTAGCCGTCTCCATAATAATTTGGCCGTAAGGGGTATAACTAAGCAGCTGGCTAAAGCTGGCTAAACTGCCGGCGCTTAATAACTGATTGTAAGGGATTGGCCACAAAATAAGGTCCTCTAAAAATAAAGTTTTGCCGTTTAAAGGTTTTTTAAAAACCATTTGGCTAAACCATAAATTAATTACCATCTTTAAATTATCTACTTCAAAGCCGGTAAGCAAGGCTTTAACCAAATAGCTGGCTAAAGCCGGTTGTAAATCTTTAAACAAATTAATCTCTTCTTGTAGTAAAGCCAGCTCAGCTTTGGCAAAACTGCCTTCTTTACGGTAGGTTTTAGCGTAGCTGGCGTAGTAGCCGTCTTCTAATAACTTTAAAGCTATATTAAAATTAGGCGCATTGGCCAGCTGGATTAACTCGTGGTGAGATATTCTTTTAGATAACCTTTCTTTTAATTTAGCGTTAAGATAAAGATAGTTAGCCATAGTACCGCCTTTGGTTTAAATGTTTAGTTATACCGCTTAATATAGCTATAATATCCAGCTATTTTTAAGCTGCGGCAATAGGCCTTAAGCAAAGGAGCTGCCGGCCTAAATAAACTAGATAAAAAAAGATAGCTCTACCGGTAGTAAATTACTTTACCTTATGATATATTATAACTTATGGTGCGTTATTATAGCGCTAAGCAAGTAAGCTTTTTGTGCCTGCTTAGTGTAACTTTAGTAGTCATTTTATTATTAATTACCGGGCGTTTACAACTAACGGCTCAAAGTGCGCCGCCCTTGCCCGGCCTTATGCAAAGTCCCGGTCTTAACATTACCGTTAGCAGCGGCGAAGGGCGGTACTTTAACGATGACGAACTTAATAACATAACCATTTACAATAACCACAACGAAGCCGTTGTTTTTATTAGTACCGAAGTACTTAGTTACAACTGGTTTTTTGAGGCCGTTCCCCGCAGCGGCGGCAGCGGCAGCGGTTTTATCATCGATGAACGCGGTTATGCTCTTACTAACTACCATGTTATTAGGGGGGCTAACCGGGTTTTTGTCAGCCTTGCCGATGGCAGCCAATTTGAGGGCGAGGTAATCGGCAGCGACAGCGAAAACGATATTGCCCTCGTCTATTTTAACAGCAACGGCCTGCCGCTTACCACCTTAACTTTTAACGACAGCCTAAATTTGCGCGTCGGCCAGCGGGTACTCGCCATTGGCAACCCCTTTATCTTTGAGCGCACCTTAACCACCGGTATTATCAGCGGCTTAGGCCGCCCTTTACGCGGCATAGGCGGTACGATTATTCAGAATATGATTCAAACCGATGCCGCCATTAATCCCGGCAACAGCGGCGGCCCTTTGCTTAACAGCAGCGGCGAAGTTATTGGTATGGCCACCATGATTTACTCGCCCTCAGGCGGCTCGGTGGGTATCGGCTTTGCCGTGCCCAGCAGCACCATCTTACGTGTATTAGGCGACCTTATGCTCTACGGCGAAGTTAGGCGCGGCGGACTGGATATAGATTACATCTTTTTAAGCGCCGGGTTAGCCCGTTTTGCCCGCTTACCCATCAGCGAGGGACTGCTGGTGTCATCGGTAACCCGCAACGGAGCGGCGGCCAGAGCCGGCCTGCAAGGCGGCAATCCACGCTCGGCCGTACGTGTTTCGGGGCGCAGCGTAAACTTAGGCGGAGATATTATCTTAAGACTTAATGGTATTGAGATGCGCCGCCCCAGCGATTATTTTACGGCCCTAGAAGAAACCCGGCCCGGCGACCGTATAACGGCCACCATTTGGCGTGATGGGGAAGAATTTGAGCTGGAACTAGAACTAACGGCGCGTAATCAATAATTTATTTATGGATATTAACGATACCGCCTTAATACTTTACAAACAAGATAACGGTAAAACTAATCGCCGCCTAGCTTTACTGAGCAAAGAGCAAGGCTTAATATGGGCGACGGCCTTTGGGGCGGCTACCGGCCGCAGAGCAGCCCTGAGTAACCCCTATAGTTTGGCTGAGATTAAACTAGAAAAAAAAGGCGATTTTTTAAATATCATCGATGTAAAACTTAGCCACCACTTTAATTTGCCTACTTTAAAGAATTTTTATTTGGCTTCTTTTTTTAGCGAGGCTATCATCACTAGTTGGGCCGGTGGGGGTGATAAGCGTTTTTTTAATTTATATAACTCGCTCTTTACGGCCCTCGAGGCAAATAAACCCAATATCTTACCCTGTTTTTTAATTTATTTTTTACATTTTAATGGGCTACTACCGCAAGCTTTTTTTACCGATAATGAACTTAAGCTTATAGCCAGCCAAAACTACGAGCAAGTTTACCGGCAAAGCTGGCCTAAGCAACCGCAGCTGCTTGCTCTTTTAAAAAAAAATTTTAAATTAAAGAGCCTTACTTTAATAGATGAGAACTAAACGTTGAGAGTTAATAATTTAATTTTATTAATAATATTTTTATTTTTAATAAACCCTCTTTATGGAGTAACATTTAACCATAACTTAGATAATGCTAATATCATTATCGAGGGAGTAGGTTGGTCGCACAGCGGTAACTTTGCGTATCTTTACACGGCTACTCACCCCGCCGCTATCGATTATGGTTTTGTTATTATTAACGCCGTAAGCGATGAAGTACTTTTTATCCTAGAAGAACGCCATACCGAGCCCATTAACTTTAGAGATAACCGGCAAGGACAAATTAATGCCGCCCTTAACCGCCATAACATTGTAACCAATCCCGGCCGCGCTGAGGCGCTGGGTTTTACCCTTAACAACATTAACTTTAGGGTAGAAATGCGGGGCGCCACCAGTTATCAAATAGTTATTTTTAGGGGAAATGCCGTAAAAAGTGTCGCCAGCGGCACTTTACAAAGCGGCTGGGCCAGTATTACGCCGCGCTGGGTAGTTATTAGCCCCTTTGAACGGCGAGCCGTTATTATTAGCCTTATTTTAAAGCGCGGCAATGTTTTAGTACCTAAAATAACCGGCGCTCATTTGGATTGGGGATTTTAAGCCACTTGTGGCCTTTATAAAGTGGTTAAGGCTGCAAATATTTATCATATTATTTTCTGCTTACTAATAAGAAAAATTTGCATTTATTACTTATCTTCATTATTAGCATATTTTTTGGCAAAATCAAAAAACTTTTTTAATAAGTCTGCCATAATTACTGTAGCCAACGCTATGCCTGCCGTACGCGATGTAGATAAAAAAGCAATACTCCATCTTTGAAAGAACGGCTGAGCTTTATCATCTCCAAAAGTCATCTCTGATACCGGTAAAATAAAAAGGAACAAAATAGGCAGAAAAATTAATATAAATATTATGGCTATCTTATGTATCCTATGAAGCAGTAGCTTAGTTTTATGTCCTGCATTCTTAATGGCTTCTTTACGCCCATAATCAGGGTCATCGCCTATCTTATCACTAATATTGGATTTTCCGCTAGTAAATTTGCCAAATTCGTTTTCATGATTCATTTGACAATACCTTTTTAAAATCGAGCATTATATCATAATTATCCATTGGAGCATATTTTGCTTCTAATAAATTATAGGTTTTATCCCATGCGGTTCCTTTTTCATGTGTCCAATTAACAAGCTCACTCGCTGTCCAATCGCCAAAAACTCTTAGAGTACCTTCAATAACATCATTATATTTTTTAAGTTCTTCTTCAAGCATGCTAAGCTTTACATTATTTAAACTACCCTTATTTTTAAGTTGTTTTTTATGCACACGAGGAAATACCGGGCCGTAATCCCAAGCTTTTGGTCTTTCTGTAAGAAGTTGCTCATTATAAGCCGCAAAGTAAAGGCCATAACAAATATAAAGCCATTTTTGTATTTTAGTTACATTAGGTTCTTTGCCAAGTTCACGAGCTTTTTGATTTAGATAAATGGCAAAATCAATGCTATCTACTTTGCCAAATGCAGCTAATTTATCGTTAGTATTCATATTACCCTCCTCTTCAACTCATTTTACTTATAGTATACTCTATTAAAGCATTTTTTAACAGCATTTTTTCATTTTTTTCAAAAATACCCTATCATTGCTAACAGCCATAAATTTTTAACACATTTGTAGCCATTAGCTGGTTGTTAATAGCTTAGCCACAAGGTATAATGCTGTGTGTTGGCTAATTAAATATTTTTGTTAGCTTTTCACTCCTCTCCTTAAACTAGAAGGTGGCTTAGATGCAAATCTTGGCCACCTTCTTCCTTTAACTATTAACTGGTAATTATTACCTAGTAAACAGAGGGCAAAGCCCCTGTTTACTCCAGTCCTTTTTTCACGGCTTCCATATTTAAAGGGATAAGCTTTGGGTATTTAGCCCCAAATTTTTGCTCCAGCACCTGCCCAATGTCATCAATGGTAAACAGGGTACCGGCCTTTAAAAAAGCTGCCAGCATAACCATGTTTTGCACCTTTAAATTACCTAAATGACTGGCAATATTAGTGGCATCTATGGCTACCACCGTAACATCATCACGCGCAATTTTTTGGCTAATAACCGAGCTATTAACAAATACAAGGCCGCCCTTTTTTACTTTTGGCAAAAACTTATCGATACTAGGGCCGTTCATAGCCACTAAAATATCGATACCGCTGGCCACAATAGGCGAGCCGATTACTTTATCGGCAATAATAACACTACAGTTGGCGGTACCGCCGCGCATTTCGGGGCCGTAGCTGGGCATCCACGTAACTTCTTTGCCTTTGTTCATCGCAATGGTAGCTACAATTTGGCCTAGCGTTAAAACGCCTTGCCCGCCAAAACCCGAAAATATTATTTTAGTCATTATTTGTCTCCTCCCGCATCTTTATAAACACCCAGCGGAAAGTACGGTATCATTTGTTCTTCCACAAATTTTAAAGAATCTAAAGTCGACATACCCCAGCCAATGTTACAGGTGGAAAGGACCTCGACCAGCGAAAAACCTTTGCCCTCTATTTGGTTTTGAAAGGCTTTTTTAATAGCTTTTTTGGCCTTTAAAATATGCGGCACACTATGCGACGACACTCTTTCGATATAAGTGGACGAAGGAATTTGCGCCAATACTTCGCTGGTTTTAAAAGGTAACCCCTGATTATTAGCTGCGCGGCCATAAGGTGAGGTGCTGGTTTTTTGGTTAATAAGGGTGGTTGGCGCCATCTGTCCGCCGGTCATACCATAAATAGCGTTGTTCACAAAAATAACGGTAATATTTTCGCCCCTATGCGCTGCATGAATAATTTCGGCGGTGCCGATACTGGCTAAGTCGCCATCACCTTGATAAGTAAAAACAACGGCATCGGGGTTAGCGCGTTTCACGCCGGTGGCCACTGCCGGCGCACGGCCGTGCGCGGCCTGAATGGCATCGCAGTTAAAAAACTCGTAAGCCATTACGCTACAGCCCACACTGGCTATTAATACCGTTCTGTCTAGGACACCTAGCTCGACCAAACTTTCGGCCACCAGCTTGTGGATAATACCATGCGTACAGCCCGGGCAGTAAGTAAGCGGAAAATCGGTAAGCCCTTTACTTTTTTCATAAATAACTTTTGCCATTACTTAGCCTCCCTCAAAATTTCTTGCACCTTAGCCGCAATTTCTTCGGGCTCAAAAATAACCCCGCCGGTATGGCCTAAAAAGTGCACAGGGTATTTACATTCTACCGCCAGTTTAACATCGCCCACCATTTGCCCCATATTTAACTCGATGACCAATAAGGCCTTAACGCTTTTAGGCAGGTTAGCAAAACTTTTATTAGGAAAGGGCCATAAAGTAATAGGGCGGATAAGCCCGGCTTTAACACCGGCCGCTTTAAGTTCTTCTATGGCATTTAAAGCGATACGTGCCGGTATTCCGTAAGCTACAATCACTACTTCATCACCTTCGCTCACGCGGCTTTCGGCCAGCTCTTCGTTAGCCTCAATTTGGGCATAACGTTTAAAGCGGTCTACATTCATTTGCTCTAGCTGCTCGGCCACTAAACTTAAGCTGTTAATAATATTGCGCCTGCCGCGTTTGCCGGCTTCGCCGTTAGCTATCCAGCTTTTATCGGTTTTTTCTTGCAAAATTTCTTTAATTTCTACCGGCTCCATCATTTGGCCCAAGATACCATCACCCAAAATCATTACCGGCGTGCGGTATTTATCGGCCACATTAAAAGCCTTTTGGGTTAAATCGGTGGCTTCTTGCACGCTGCTTGGGGCATATACCGGCAAGTGATAGTCGCCGTTACCGCCGCCGCGCGTCGCTTGGTAATAATCGCCTTGCGCCGGTAAAATACTGCCTAAACCCGGCCCGCCACGCGAAATATTAACGATAACGCACGGTAAATCGGCCCCAGCTAAATAGCTAATCCCTTCTTGTTTTAAAGCCATACCGGGCGATGAGCTGCTGGTCATTACCCTAATGCCGGCCGCTGCCGCACCGTACACCATATTGATGGCGGCTACTTCGCTTTCGGCCTGCACAAAGTGGCCGCCGCTTTTTTCCATAATGGCCGACATATGCTCGGGTATTTCGTTTTGCGGGGTTATGGGATAGCCAAAAAAAGCTTTGCAGCCGGCCTTAAGAGCGGCCTCAACAATAGCCTCGTTCCCTTTCATTAATGCTTTCATTATACATCACTCTCCACTGTAATGACACTATCCGGGCAGATACGCGCACACATAGCGCAAGCCGTACATTTAGCCATATCGGTACAATAAGCCGGGTTATAACCCTTAGCATTAACCTTAGCCATATCGAGGGCTAAAATTTTTTGCGGGCAAGCCGGGATACATAACTGGCAACCTTTACACAGCTTTTGCTCGAAGGTTACTCTATTTTGTTTAGACATTAAAAAACTCCTTATTAAGTTAAAAATTGAAAGGTGAAAATGAATTGCCTAATGCCACACTTGCTGCCGTTTACAATAACAAACAACAGCTTTCACCTTTCAGTTTTCACTTTTTAACTAACAACAGCCTCTATTAGGCAAATAAATAGCTTTGGTATTTTTAATATACTCTATACGTTGTTCGGCCATTAAATCGGCAGTTTCGTGCGGCAACATATTTTTTTCTTTAGCCATCGTTAGTAAATCGAGCATGCGGTGGTAAATACGTTCTATATCACGCACGGCAGCTTCACGGTTATAACCTTGCAACTCGTGAAAAACGTTAATTACGCCACCGGCATTGGCTACATAGTCGGGAGCATAGGTAATTCCTTTATCCTGCAAAGCTTTGCCATGTACCGGCGCATCTTTAAGCACGTTATTAGCCCCGCCGCAAACGGCTTTACATTTTAATTGCGGAATGGTGTTATCGTTAATGGTAGCTCCTAAAGCGCAAGGGGCATAAATATCGCACTCTACGCCGTAAATTTCTTCTAGACCAACGTCTTTAGCCCCAAATTCGCTTACCACACGTTGAACGCGGTCGGCATCAATATCGGTAACTACAAGTTTAGCGCCGGCTTTGTGTAAAAACTCACACAGGTAGTAACCCACGTTGCCTAACCCCTGCACGGCTACCGTTTTACCTTTAATATCATCGCTGCCGTAAACAAATTTAGCGGTAGCCAATAACGATTTAAACACACCGAGCGCGGTGTAAGGCGATGGGTCGCCGCTACGGCCGGGCAAGCCCACCACGTTATCGGTTTCTTCGTTAATATACACCATATCCTGCGTGCTGGTGTTCACATCTTCGGCGGTAATATAACGGCCATTTAACCCCTCAATGTAACGGCCAAAGGCTCGCCAAAAAGCTTCACGCCTAGCCGGGTCTTTGCGTATAGCTTTAACATCGCCAATAATTACGCTTTTACCGCCGCCTAAAGCTAGGCCGGCCATTGCGCTTTTGTAGGTCATGCCTTTTGCTAAGCGCAGCACGTCTTCTACCGCCGTTTCTTCATCGGCGTAATCCCACACTCTGGTACCGCCTAAAGCCGGCCCGAGTACCGTGTTGTGAATACAGGTAATAGCCTTTAAGCCTGTATTTTTGTCGTGAAAAAAACAGAGTTGTTCATAACCATACTTTTCCATGTAACCAAACTTATCCATCGCTGTCTCCTTTAAAAAAAAATAATAACTATCAATTAAGAATTTTTAATTAATAGATTTTTGCTTCTTCTTCGCCCTTTAGCACCCTTACTGCTCCCTGCGCTAAAGCCCTTAGCTCGTCTTCGCCGGCCTGCACCACGACAGGGGCAATAAACTTAACCTTTTCGGTTATACCACCGGTAATGTATTTACTATGGGCAATACCTCCGGTTAAGATAATGGCATCTACCTTACCATTAACAACGGCAGCCATCGCCCCGATTTCTTTGGCCACTTGATAGGCCATCGCATCGATGGCGGTTTTAATTTCGTTATTACCGGCTAAAGCTTGTTCTTCCAGCTCTCTTATGTTGTTATTGTTAAAGTAAGCCACCATACCGCCTTTGCCGGTAATCATCGTTTGTATTTCCTTAAGACTATAGCTGCCGCTAAAACTTAAGCGGGCCAAATCACCGGCCGGTAAACCGCCCGAACGTTCGGGGCTAAACGGCCCTTCGCCATCAAGGGCATTATTAACATCTACCACCTTCCCTTTATGATGAATACCCACCGAAATACCGCCGCCCAAGTGGGCTACAATTAAATTAACATCGGTGTACTTAACGTTATGCTCGCGGCAATATTGCCGCGCCATTGCCTTTTGGTTTAAAGCATGAAAAATAGAACGCCGCTTAAGTAGCGGGTGGCCGCTTAAGCGGGCCACATCGTCTAGCTCATCTACCACTACAGGGTCTACCACAAAGGAAGGTTTGCCAATGGTTTGAGCAATTTCATCGGCAATTAAACCACCCAAATTACTGGCATGAATACCCTGTAATCCTTTGTGTAAATCGCGCTTCATGGCTTCGTTAATGGTGTAAGTACCGCCGGCCAGCGGTTTAACCAGCCCGCCGCGCCCTACGACCGCCGCTAACTCGCCGGCCTCCACGCCGGTTTCTTTTAAAAAATTTAAGATAGCTTCTTTTCTAAAGTCGTATTGGTCCGTTAGCTCTTTAAACTGAGCCAGCTCGGCCATATCGTGTTGTAAATTTTTACTAAATAACTCTTTATCTTCTTCAAACAAACCAATTTTTGTCGAGGTAGAACCGGGGTTGATAATGAGTAACTTCATTTTTTATATCCTTTGTAAAAAATTATATTTAACTGGATTGCTTCGCTGCCGCTGGCAATGACAGATTTATTTAAAATTAAATGCTTTCCCCTAAAGGCCGCAAGCGGCTTAAAATAACACACCCAAAGCGATAGAGATAAGCTTACTCTCTACACTATCGGCCCGCGATGTTAAAATAACCGGCCTTTTAGCCCCTACCACCACACCACCGCTTTGAGCAGCCGCTAAAAAGTTTAAGGCTTTGTACAAAATATTACCGGCCTCGATGTCGGGGCAAAATAAAATATCGGCCTCGCCGCCCACCGGGCTGTTAATGCCTTTGATAGCGCAAGCTTCGCGTGATACGGCATTATCTAGGGCCAGCGGCCCATCAATAATAGCCCCTTTAAAGCCGCCGGCCTTAGCCTCTGCTACCAGCTTAACATATTCTAGCGTTACCGGCATTTTTTCATCGGCCTTTTCTTTAGCAGCCAGCAAAGCCGCCTTCGGCTCCGGTATCCCTAAATTTTGCACCGCCGTAATGGCATTTTGTAAGATATGCCGCTTAGCTTGGTAATCGGGCGCTATGTTAATGGCGGCATCGGTTACAAATAACAATTTAGGGTAGCTGGGTACCTTAAAGGCCGCCAAGTGCGAAAGCAAATTGCCCGTACGTATACCGGCTTCTTTATTCAGCGCCGCCTTCATAATAACAGAGGTATCGCAAAGCCCTTTCATTACGGCATGGGCCTTGCCCTCGCTCACCAACTTTACCGCCATTATACACGAAGCAGCCACATCGGCCTCGTGAATCACCTCAAAATCGGCTAAGTTAATTTTAAAGGTTTCGGCGATAGCTTTAATTTTAACTTCATCACCAATTAAGGTAAAATCGGCAAGGCCCATCTTTTTAGCTTCGTGCACAGCCTCCAGTACGTGTTCATCGTGCGCCGCACTTACACTGATACGCCCGCCACTTTTAGCTTTAGCCAGAGCAAACAAACTACTTATGTCGTTAATAATATTGGTACCCCTTTGTTTATTATAGCACAGCTTAAAAATAACTCAATATAATTTTAAAGAAATTTTATGTATTTTTTAAAAAACTGAATAATTGCTTAATTATACGTAATAACAAAGAGGTAATAGGTAATAATTAACAGGTAATAACCGAAGGAAGCCGCCTTTGGCGGCGTTTATTAACTATAAGTTATTACCTGTTGCCTATTTTTTACGCCTCTTGTAAAAAGATAAACTTTAAGATAGAATAACAAAATATAAAGAAAACGGAGATTTTTATGTTAAAAACCTTAGCCATTATTATGGCCTTAATTTTAGCAGCTTGCGGCAATAGCAATAATAGCCTTTTGCCTTTTAACGGTGCCATTGGCGACCCTTTAACGGCCATACTAAACAGTGATGGTATCCCCAGCGAAATTAATGCCCGAGATTCCAGCATACTGTTTATTTATGATAATATCCGCTGGCAAGGGCAAACCGGCGATTTAATTTTTAATGCCGGCGCCGATGGTATGGTAGAGTTTATTGCCTTTACCATCACCAGCGGTGATAAAACCGAACTGCTTAACCATTTGTCTTCTATTTTTACCGAGATAGAAGCTATCAGCTTTGCGATGGAATTTATTACTACCAACATAGAGGCTATGAACGCCGAACGCCAGTTTTATTTAGAGCACATGCCGGAAGAAGAGCACCAAATGGTAAACGACCACTTTGATACTAGGATTGAAAACACACAAAACCAAATAGCCAGCATTCGTGAGCAAGTAGCCAGCGGGAACTTTGCCATTTTTAGCCACCAAAACTATTTGGTGCAATTTAGCGATTTAAGCACCCCTTTTGACCCTGTAAACTTTCAGTTACTCTTTTATACCAGAGATTAATAAGAAAATAATAAGTACTAGATAATAATTAATAGCCGAAGAAAATCCCTTTTTAGAGTTTATTGCCGCTTGGACCGGGTTTGTTTTAAATTTAATGTAGCAACTACAACTAAAGCCCTGTATTGCAGGGTTTTAGTTTTTACTGGCTATTTTGTTAACAAAAGTTTTGCCTTAACCTTTAAATTGTGCTATAATTAACTTATGGACTTTACGATAAAAATTGATTGGGACGAAGAAACCAATGGCTGGTACGCCATTAATGACGAGCTACCCGTAGCCACCGAAAGTAATAGCTATGATGCTTTAATTGAAAAAGTTAAGGTTATGGCCTATGAAATGTTAGAAGATAACCATAATGGAGCTAAAGCTAAGTTACACTTTGTAAGTGAGCGGACAGAAACTTTAAGATAATATTAATGGATAATTACGAAAAGAAAGTGAGAACCCTTTTGCTTAAAAATGGCTGCTATTTTGTGCGGCATGGCAAAGGCGACCATGATATTTGGCATAGCCCCATCACTAACCGTAACATTACCGTTGATGGGAAGATAACTAAACGCCATACCGCCAACGGTATTATGAAAGAGGCCGGCATTAACCACAAATTTTAAAAAACCTCACCAAGTAAGTGAGGTTTTTATTAAGTACAATTTATTTCTGCGCTAACAGCAATATCTCTTTTACTTTAGCGGCGTTTATGCTGCCTTTTTCCCCCAGCAAAGCGCCGCGCTCGGCAAAACGTCGGCTAACTACTTCGGGCGCATCGGCGGCGATAGCGGCGCATTCGCTGATACGTACCGGGCTTTTAATAAACCTAAAAAATTCTTCGGTAGCCTCGATAGCTTTTTTAGCCACTTCGTCTTCGCTGCCACTTAAACCAAAAACATTTTTGCCGTAAACGGCCAGCTTTTCTTTTTTAATATCAAATTGCACACGCAGCAAACTAGGCAACACAGCGGTTAAAGTTTGGCCGTGATCCACACCGTACAAGATGGTTAATTCGTGCCCAATCATATGAGTAGCCCAATCCATCACGCCCACACCCATACCGATGTACCCATTTAAGGCCATAGTAGCGGCAAACATTAAGCTGCGGCGGGCTTCTAAATCGCCTAAGTTTTTCATTAGGGCCGGCGCACTATCGTTTATCAGGCTTAACAGCACGCCTTCGGCCCAGCGGTCTTGCAGGTAAGTGCCTTCACGACCCACCAAATATTGCTCGGTTACATGGACAAAGCTATCGGCAATACCGTTGGTGGTTTGGCGTTGGTCTAGGGTTAAGGTGCAGCTTGGCTCGCAAATAGCGAACATCGGCACCGTATACGGCGAGCCGCAGCCTTGCTTTTTACTTAACTCAATATTACTAATTACAAAACCGTTGTTCATCTCGCTGCCGGTGGCCGGCAAAGTAGCAATCACACCCAGCTCTACGGGCACAATATGCACGCGCTTATTCATAATATCTTCCCACGCATCATTGCCTTCATACTTGGCAGCTAAGGCAATAAACTTGCTGGCGTCCATTACGCTGCCGCCGCCTACGGCGAGCACAAAGTTAAGTTTTTCTTTTTTAATAACTTCGGCCGCTCTTATGCAGGTATCGTAATGTGGGTTGGGCTCTATGCCGCTAAACTCCACAAAGTGCAGTCCTTCTAGGGCAGCTTTGGTGCGCTCGTAAATGCCGTTGCTTTTAATGCTGCCGCCGCCATATAAAAATAGCACGCGGGCGTTATTGGGTAGGTAAGTTTTGAGTTTTTCAATCTTTTTTTCACCAAAGATGAGGTTGGTGCGGCTGGCAAAGGTAAAATCGACCATTAGGGTGTCTCCTTAAATATTATTGGGGTTGTTTTAGGTAGTTTAACATGGATTGAGGGAGAGGGCAAGGGTAGATTGTTAAAATAATTTTTATATGCTATAGTAATTAAAATTAGCCTCTCGGCTAATGGCGAACAGCCTTGCGTACCGCTTCAAATTTAATTTGGAGGTGTACCATGAACGTAGAGAAAAAAATACTACGAGCCGTGTTGTTTGCGACATTTATGCTCGTAGTTCTACAACGACTATACTAAATATATAGTTAAAAATTTTCTTAGGGTGGTTACAGCCACCCTAAGTTTTTATATAGTTATAATAACTTAGAACAGGCCATTTGTCAAGATATTTTCACCCTTTGCACGATTAATATGGCTACAAAAGATGAGATGTACGGCTGGTAAAGGTAAAACCTATCATTGGGGTTTTCCTTAAATATTTGTTTGAGGTTGATTGAAGTAGTTTAACACGGAGGGCAAGGGCAGATTGTTAAAATAATTTTTATGTGGTAAGCTATAACTAGCCGCATAATGGCTAATGGCGAACAGCTAGCGTACCGTTCTAATTTTAATTGGAGGGTAGGCAAATGTGTGTAGATAAAAAAATACTACGAGCACTGTTAGTCATAACTTTACTGCTCGTAGTTGCACAAAAACTATATTAAATATAGTTTTCAATTTTTCTTAGGGTGGTTACAGCCACCCTAAGTTTTTATATGCCTATAATAACTTAGAACAGGCCATTTGTCAAGATATTTTTTAGCTTTGCAGGGGCGATTAATATGGCTACAAAAGATGAGGTTAGTGCGGCTGGCAAAGGTAAAACCTGCTATTAGGGGTTCTCCTTAAATATTTGTTTGAGGTTGATTGAGGTAGTTTAACACGGATTGAGAGAGAGGGCAAGACAGTATTTTAAAGTTTTTGAGCAGCTGTTTCAATTTTATGATGTAATTCATTTATTATTTTATCTATAGCAATAAATTTTTCTTTATAAGTATTTACATTATTGTTCTTAATTTCATCACTTATAATAGTTTTTATGGCTTCAAAGCTGTAAACTTTGTCATTAATGTAAGTTGCAAAAAGCATATCAATACTATCTGCTATTTTATTCATTTCATCAAAACTTGATTTCATTTCCTTAAAATATAAATAAATAACCATCTTTACTTGTGTCAGTAAATCTAGTCTCAATTTATTTTCATCTTCTATGTTAGCATACATTTTTTCAGCATATATTTCTTTATCCAAAAATTCAATATAGGCAATTATTTTGCCATACATAATCGATAAATGCGTTAAATTTCTACTTAATTGCTCAAGTTTTTCTCTTTTAGAGGCTTTATGTTTACTCTTTTCTTGTAAGTGGTATGTTATAATTGTACCAACAACTGAAAGCCCCGCACCTATTATTAAGTAGATAGCTGGTATAATTGTCTGTATTAACTGTTCACTCATCTGATTTACCCCTTAAAATCTACAATACCTATTAAGGCCCATATTGTCAACTATAATTTTTGTGGCACTCCCTTTTTCACCCTTGACAAAACACCTTTTAAGTTGTATATTATCGTATGACCGGTAAGCAAATGCTTAAATTTTTAGAGAGTAAAGGTTTTAAGTTAGTAAGAATAAATGGTAGCCATCATGTTATGCAACATAGTGATGGAAGAGGTACGGTTGTACCCATTCATGGTAAAGACGAACTTGGTAAAGGTTTAAAAAACTCTATACTAAAACAAGCTGGCCTTAAACAGGGGGATATATGATTTATTACGCATTATTACATGAGACCGAAGAAGACGAAATAGGTTTTTGGATAGAATTTCCCGACTTAAATGGTATTGCTACACAAGGCGATACCTTAGAAGAAACTTTGGCTATGGCCGAAGAATGCTTAAATGTTTGGCTTGATGAACCCGACCCGGAGGTAAAATTTAATAAACCCACCAATTTTGAAGGGCAAGCCGGTTACTACCCCATCAATGTTAAGCCCAACATTGCCCTAGCCTTAAAGCTGCGCTGGGTGCGGGAAGAGGCTAAACTTACGCAAAGCGATGTGGCTAAACGGCTAAATATTTCCTATCAAGCTTACCAAAAACTGGAAAGCCCTAGTAAGAATAATGCCACCCTAAAAACTATTGAAAAATTACAAAATGCTTTAGGGGTTAAATTGATAAGTATTTAAGCCCTTTCTACCTGTAAAGGCTTTCCAGCTCCTTTAAAAAATTTAGTAAAAATAGCAAAAAATGGCCCATCTTTATCATTTAACCTAAGCTCACGGGTAATTTGCTCAAAGTTTTTACTACGGCTTAAAGCATCAAAAAGTTTTAACAAAAAGCGTAAATCGTTATCTTCTAAGGCTACTTCTATACCGGCCAAAACATCTTCTTTGCTATTAATTATTTCCGCCAAATCCCACTTGGCAACTTCAAAATCTTCTTCTGTTAAACCAAGTTCAGCCGGCTCTTCGGTTCTTTCCTTTAAATCTTCCATTTGCTTACTCCTCATGCTCTTTTAATATTTTTTTAGCTTGCTTAATATCATTTGTTTGACTATCTTTATTGCCGCCAAAAAGTAAAATAATTATCTCATCGTCTCTTTCTATGTAATAAATTCTATAGCCTAACCCAACACGAAGCTCTTGAATGCCATTACCATTAACAATATATTTACCATCGCCGCTATGGCCATCTTGTAATCACTCTATATATTTAGCTATGGCAAATTTACCTTTATGGTCTTTTAATTTAGCAAGCCATCTTATAAACGACTTGGTTCGTACCACCTCTTTCATCGCTAAGAGTATATCTTAAATATAGCAAAAAAACAAGCAAAAGTGCGGCTAGTTACCTTTACACCACCTCTCAAAACCTGCTATACTACCCTCATGAAGATAGCCCTTACCGGCGGCGGCACCGCCGGCCACGTTTACCCCCTACTCGCCTTAGCAGAGGAACTTAAGCAGCGCGGCCACCTTAACGACCAGCCCCTAAGTTTTATCTACATTGGTCAAAAAGGCGGCGTAGAAGAACAGCTGGCCGAAGCAGCCGGCCTCCCCTTTTACGGCATAACCGCCGGCAAGTTACGGCGTTACTTTAGCTTTAAAAATTTTAGCGATATTTTTAGGGTATTTAAAGCCTATAAACAAGCTAAAAAAATTTTAAAGCGCGAACGGCCGGCCTTACTGTTTAGTAAGGGCGGTTTTGTAACGGTACCGCCGGTCATCGCTGCCGCTAAGCTGGGCATACCGGTGTACATTCACGAAAGTGATAGCGATTTAGGCCTAGCCAACCGCCTTGCCGCCCGCTTTGCCAAAATTATTTTTGTACCGTATCAAGAGACTAAAGAGAGCTTAAAGCCTAGTTTTAAAGATAAAACCATCGTTAGCGGCAACCCCGTTAGGGCAGCTATGGCGCAGGGTAAAACAGATACAGCTAATCAACTTTACAATTTAAAAGAGAACGATAAAGTTATCTTAGCACTGGGCGGCTCATCGGGGGCGTTGCAGGTAAATAATTTAATAGCAGAAATCGCCCCGCAGTTAGCCGGTAAAGCTACCATTATCCATCAAATGGGTAAAAACTTATACAAAGAAAGTAAGCAGCCGCATTATCAAACCTTTCCTTATATAAATGAGCAGCTGCCCCACCTTATTGCGCGGGCCGATGTCGTGGTAAGCCGGGCCGGCGCCGGGGCCATCTGGGAGTTTGCCGGCTTGCAGGCGGCTTGTATCTTTATCCCGCTGGGTATGCGCGGCGACCAGCTGCGTAACGCTAAACTGCTTGAACAACGCGGAGCGTGTCTCATTTTAAGCGGCGAAGAGGCTACCGCCGATAATTTATTAACTGCCATCAATACTTTACTAGAAAATGAAACCCAGCGTTTAGCGTTAAAAAAAGCGATTGGCGGATTAATCACCATAAATTCTACGGCCTTTATTGCCGATAAAATTATCAAAGAGCTACAAGGAGAGGCCGCTGGCTAACATTATGGTTGTTGATATATTAATTATAGGCTTTTTACTTGCTTGCGTTATCGCCGGCCTAGCGCAAGGACTAACGCGTACAGCCGGTAATATTGCCAATATTATTTTAAGCCTGATTATCTCGGCCCTATTACACCGCTGGGTACTAAGTTTAATTATCCTTACTCCTATCTCGGGCTTTTTTGGCAGCCAGCATTGGGCGCTTAATTTAACTTATGTACTTACCTTTTTTATGGCTTTATCGCTGCTGGATTTACTGCGGCATATCTTTTTTGGTTTTTTACGCCGCTTACCCTTGCTTTTTCTCGACCGCTTTTTGGGCCTCTTTTTAGGTATCATCAGCGGAGCTTTATGGACTACTATTTTAATTACCTTTATATATATGTTCCCGGTCTTTAGGGCGCCGCAGTGGCTTACCACACCGCTGGCCAACTTCTTTTTATATTATGCCACACAGGTACAAGCCGGCTGGCAGGTTATAGCCGGTGTTTCCTAACCTCATTGGTCAAAAAGGTGTTAAAGATGGCTTAACTAAAGCCATCACCACTAACCAATTAGCGCCGGCTATGCTTTTTTACGGCCCTAGTTATAGCGGTAAACTCACCGCCGCCCTAGAGCTGGCGCGTACATTATCGTGCAGCCAAAAGGCCGCATGGCAATGCGATTGCCGCAACTGCGCCGCCGCCCGTAAATTACTTAGCCCCTACACCGTTATGCTGGGCAGCCGTTACTTTAAGCCGGAAATACAACGTACCGGCGAAACTTTTTTAGCTAATCAAAGCCCGATAGGGTTAATCCTCTACCAACGTACCGTACGTAAATTACTGCGCCGTTTTGATAGTTTTTTATGGGAAGACGATGACAGCCGCTTTAAAAAAGCCAAACCCCTCATCTTGCCGCTGGCCGAGCAGCTGGATAGCCTCGATTTAACTAACACCACCAACCTCGCTAATGAAATTGAAGCTATTAACGCTAAAGCCTTCGAGCTGGCGGGTATCCTTGATAACTATGCGGTAAATATCGGGCAAATCAGGCGGCTTAGCAGTTGGGCGCGCAGTAATGCCCAAAATAACAAAATCGTTATTATCGAAGAAGCCGACAAAATAGGGGTCGCCGCCGGCAATGCTCTGCTTAAAATATTGGAAGAACCCAGCGAAAAGTTATACTTTATCCTCATCGCTAAAGAACGGCAAAGCCTGATGGAAACTATCGTGAGCCGTGTGCGGCCTTACCACTTTACGGAGCGCAGTGCAGCCGATGAAGCCGAAGCGCTCAGCCGTATCTTTAAAACAACCGGCAGCAGTTTGCAGCAATTTTTTGTGGCTTTGCCTAACCTAAACGAGTTAGCCGCTAGTTTTTATAATGGTTATAAAACTAAACAAAACTTATACAGCTTATACCCTAAAGAGCTTGATGATTATTTTGCGGCTTTTTTAAGCGAGATTGTTAAATTAATACAAGACGATTTACTTTGCGGCCGCCTCTCCATCTACGAAGCCGAAGAGTTTAACGCAAAACTTAACCGGGCTAAACAGCAATATACCGTTTACCGCCAAAGCCCGCAAAGTTTGGCCGAGTGGCTTTTTTATAGTTAAAACTTATGGTTAATACCGGCATCTTTCATAATCTTGTTGGCAGTATGACGTGGTTTTATCGTGTGAGGAACGGTAAAGTTTTTATGAGTTATGGGGCTATGCCAAGTTTCATGGCTACCTTTACTGCTCCTTACAAAGTAACAGCCATTTTTAAGCAAAATAGCTTTAACCAATTTTTCATAACCATTCATAATTAACTTAAAGCTTCAACACGACCGCTAACAAAAAATAAGTTAGCTTTAGCTCCATTATGGTTGTCCTCCAGCATTTCATAAGCTATAACCTTAACCTTTTCGATTAAAGCATCGTAGCTGTTACTATCGGCAGCTACAGGTAACTCATCGTTACTAGCGCACCATCTTTCGGTTTCTTCGTCCCATTTAACATCTATTGTAAAGTTCATAGTTTAATTATAGCATAGGTTGCCCACAAAAGCAAACAAAACCTACACTAAATTAATTAAGAATTAAAAAGCAATAATTAAAAACTTTAGGTCCTTGTTACTATTAGCTCAAAATAGGGATACTCTGTACTCCGCTTTGCATAATTATATTACGGGCCAGCGGGTTATACATAAGCGGATACTTTAAATATTTAGCTAAAAGTTTAAGCCGTATCTTGCGGGTGCCTTTACGGTAAGCCCAATTCGGTTCCGCTCTAGAGGTATTATTAAGGCATTTTGCCAGCAGGTAGCCGCTATCAAGGGCATAACTAATCCCTTCCAGCGAGCTGGGACTAATAAAGCCGGCGGCCTCGCCAATTAAAAAAGCGCCGTTACGGCCGTAACAGTAGTTACGCGGCCCAAAAGGTTTTAGCACTTGGCAAGCCTCTGTTTTAACGGGGTTATCCAGTTTAAAGCCGTAAGGTTTTAATTTTTCTTTAAGAGTTTCAAAATCTTGTTTACCGGTTTTTATATCGAAGGCCCCGCCAAAGATAAAATGCTCATCTTTGGTAAGCCCCCAAGCATAAGAGCTGGTCGTTGCTGGGTCGAAGACACAAGAATAAAACGGTGTGCTATGCACATCTTTAAACCATTGCTGGATAGCTAAATATTTATAAATTTTAAAATCTTTATACAAACTGCGGCGTACCAGCGAATTAGCCCCATCGGCCCCAACAATATATTTGGCCTGTATGGTTTTTAGGGTTTGGCCTTCTTGATAGGTAACTTCGTAGCTTTCTTTCGCCGGCTTTACGGCTGTAACTATAGCCTTACTGTGCACCTCGATATGCTGTGGAATTTGGCCCAGCAGCCAAAGGTCAAATTTATGCCTATCCAAATTAATATAATAACGCTGATAATGGCGGGTAAGGCCGCTTTTTACATCGATGGTACGCACGCTAAAAATTTGCGGGCTAACGATAATATCTTTAGGTAAAGTTATGTTAAACATCGAGAGCGATTTTTGCGCGTCGGGGGCCAACAAGCCGCCGCAAGGCTTAAAAAAACCGCCCTCGCCGGCCGGCGATTTTTTATCGATGGCGATAACCTTTAAATTTTTATTAAGGTATTTAGCTAAAAAGGCTCCTGCCGGGCCAAGCCCAATCACCGCTACATCGTACATAAAAATAATATTATCATAAAAATTAAAAATTAAGAAGTAAGAATTAAAAATTGGTAACTACCCCTTTATAGTCCCAATAGTATTTATCGATAGCTAGCTAGTCTAGCAATTTTATCTAGCCAAACCAACCTTAAAAAATATCAAAATTTTCCAAAATATTTCCTCAAGTGAAGAAATAGTCAACCGTAGTTAAGAAACGGAAGATGAAAGATGACTTTCACCTTTTAATTTTATTTACTTAAGGAGTAAAAAATGTTAGATACCACAGGGTTATTTAACCCCCTAGAATCCGCAGCCCATAAACTG
>Ga0131853_10003914_pt1 | contig 26741 bp, 29 predicted proteins | sample TergutLab28metaG_FD_92764 | JGI IMG/M metagenome (GOLD analysis project Ga0131853, IMG submission 92764) | Labiotermes labralis P1 segment gut microbial communities from Petit-Saut dam, French Guiana - Lab288 P1 (version 2) (version 2) | ecosystem: Host-associated > Arthropoda: Insects >... | reverse complement strand
CGCCGCCAGTTAATACAACTCCCGGTTTTGCCTTTCTGCGAAGGTCATTACGGATTATCTGTAAGGCGTTTTTCTTTGCCCTTATATTGTCAAAGCTATCGGTTTTCTCATAGTAATTGCTTCGAGCATAGCAGTAAATACAACCATGATTGCAGCCCCGATATATATTCATGACATATTCGGTTTGCAAATAATTATTATCGGAACCGCCGTTGGTAACAATCGTTTTTGCATCAATGTATTCCATTGATACCCCCTTAATAAAGCGAGAGCCGGCGTATTATGACTCGCCGGCTCTCGCTTACATGTTTTTGTCAGCTTATTATCTTGGATTGCTAATCGCAGCCCTTGCAGCGGCAAGTCTTGCTATCGGTACTCTGAATGGTGAACATGATACATAGTCCAGACCGATTTTGTGGCAGAACTCTATGCTGTATGGGTCGCCGCCGTGTTCGCCGCAGATACCTATTTTTAGATTTGGCTTTGACTTGCGACCTTTTTGTACTGCCATATCCATCAGTACGCCTACACCGGTTACGTCTAGCTTGGCTGTTGGGTCGCCTTCGTAGATGTTTTTCTTGTCTACATAGTCTTCTAGGATGCGACCGGCATCGTCGCGGCTTAGACCGTAGGTCATTTGGGTCAAGTCGTTGGTGCCGAAGGAGAAGAATTCTACTTCTTTGGCAATATCATCGGCGATGATACATGCGCGTGGGATTTCTATCATGGTGCCCACGGAGTAGTTAAGCTTAACGCCTGCGGCTTCGCAGAGGGCTTTGGCTGTTGAATCTACGATTTCTTTTACATAGCGGGTTTCTTTGATGTCGCCTACTAGCGGGATCATGATTTCGGGCTTGATGTCAAAGCCTTTTTCCTTTTTGACTTCAAGAGCAGCTTCGATGATTGCACGGGTTTGCATTTCTGCTATTTCTGGATAGCTTACTGCAAGACGGCAGCCCCTGTGCCCCATCATTGGGTTGAGTTCGTGAAGAGATACTGCTCTGGATTTAACATCTTGCACAGATTTGCCCATGCTCTTCGCAAGTTGAGCAAAGTCGGCCTCTTCTGTAGGCATGAATTCGTGGAGTGGGGGATCCAGTAAGCGGATGGTTACCGGGCGGCTTTCCATTACTTCATAGATGCCTTTAAAGTCGTTCTTCTGGAATGGAAGCAGTTCATCAAGTGCAGCACGACGTTCTGCTTCTGTGTCGGAAAGGATCATCTTGCGCATTTTTGGTAGCCTGTCTTCTTCGAAGAACATATGCTCTGTACGGGTAAGACCAATGCCTTCCGCGCCAAACTCAAGTGCAAGCTGGCTGTCCTTGGGGGTGTCGGCGTTGGTGCGGATGCCCATGCGACCTGGTACTTCGTCTGCCCATGCGATAAAACGGGCAAAATCGTCAGCGATTTCAGCTTTTTGAGTTTTTACAGCACCAAGATATATTTTACCTTCGGAGCCGTTGAGGGAGATTACATCGCCTTCTTTTACAGTTACGCCACCTAGGGTAAAGGATTTGTCTGGATTAAATTTGATGGCTTCGCAACCGGACACACAGCAGCAACCAATTTGACGGGCTACCAGAGCTGCGTGAGAGGTTCTTCCGCCTTTGGCTGTTAGGATACCTTTTGCTACAACCATGCCCATGATATCGTCTGGAGAGGTTTCTAAGCGTACTAGGATTACATCTTCGCCTGCTTCATGAGCGGCGGCTGCATCGGCTGCGGTGAAGTATACTTTACCACATGCTGCCCCGGGGCTTGCGGCAATCGCGCTGCCCAGTACTTGAGCTGCTTTTTCGCTTGTGGGGTCAAAAGCAGGATGCAAAAGTTGGTCAAGAGCTCTTGGGTCAACGGAAAGCAGTGCTTCTTCCTTGGTAAGAATGCCTTCGTCATGCATGTCACAAGCAATCTTGATTGCTGCTTTGGCTGTACATTTACCGTTACGGGTTTGCAGAATATAAAGTTTACCTTGTTCAATGGTGAATTCCATGTCTTGCATGAATTTATAATGCTTTTCTAGGCGTTTGCTATGCATTACAAATTCATCATAAACAGCTGGCATTTCTTTTTTAAGGTCTTCGAAGTCTTGTGGGGTACGCACGCCGGCTACTACGTCTTCGCCTTGTGCGTCCATGAGATATTCGCCGTCCATTTTGTCTTCGCCGGTGGAGCCATTGCGTGTAAACACAACGCCGGAGCCGGAGGTCGCGCCCATGTTACCGTATACCATTTCTTGTATATTAACGGCGGTACCCCATTCGTAGGGGATGTCGTTCATACGGCGATATACAAATGCGCGCTCGTTGTCCCATGATTCGAATACTGCTACGATTGCGGCGTAGAGTTGCTCTTTTGCATCGGTTGGGAAATCACAGCCTTGGTCTTCTCTGTAAAGGGTTTTAAATATCTCTACAATTGCTTTCCAGTCGGCTTCAGTCATATCACTGTCGCTTTTGTAGCCTTTCTTTTCTTGGTACTCATGAAGCGCATGTTCGAATTTGTCTTTGCTTACACCTGTTACAACATCGCCGAACATCATGATAAAGCGGCGATAAGAGTCATAAGCAAAGCGTCCGTCTGCTGCTTTGGCAAGAGCTTCGGCAGAGGCATCGTTGATACCTAGGTTGAGAACGGTGCTCATCATACCAGGCATTGATGCGCGTGCGCCGGAACGTACGCTTACTAGCAATGGGTTTTTATTATCGCCGAATTTTTTGCCGCTTGTAGATTCTAGTTCGGCTACACATTGATCGATTTGCTTTTTCATATCGGGGGAAAGTTTTTTGCCAGAGGTGTTGTACTCGGTACAGGCTTCTGTGGTTACGATAAAGCCGTTGGGTACTGGAAGTCCAAGTTTAATCATTTCGGCAAGGTTAGCACCTTTGCCACCAAGGAGGTTGCGCATTGATTTGTCGCCTTCCTTGAACATATATACATATTTATGGGCCATTTTTTTCTCCTCTCAAAGTAACTGTTTACCCGTCATTGCGAGGAGCGAAGCAACGAAGCAATCCAGTACTCGCATTGGTTGGATTGCTTCGCTTCGCTCGCAATGACGATGGGTTTTATATCGTTTTTTTATTTAAGGGTTGCTTTTGCACCGATTTCAGCAAGCTTTGCAACGATGCTGTCGGCTTCTGCTTTTGGTGCTGCTTCTTTGAGAACTTTGGGGGCGTTGTCAACCAGTTCTTTTGCTTCTTTTAGACCAAGACCGGTGATTTCGCGTACTACTTTGATAACTTTGATTTTTTCGCCACCGACATCGGTAAGCTCAACGTCGAACTCGGTTTTTTCTTCTGCTGCTTCTGCTGCGCCGGCGGTAGGGCCTGCTACCATTACGCCTGCTGCTGCGCTAACACCGAATTTTTCCTCGGCGGCTGTTACCAGCTCGTTTAACTCCAGTACTGTAAGCCCTTCGATGGCTTCGAGGAGTTCTGCTATTGTAAGTTTTGCCATTTTGTTTTTTTCCTCCTATCGGAAAGTTGAATAGTTTACTCCTCGGCAGGAGCTTCTGATGCTGTTTCGGTTGGTTCGGGAGCTTCGACTGCTTCTGCAACTGGTTCGGTTGCTGCTGGCGCAGGAGCACCGTTTCCTTTTTCCTCTGCGATTGCGTTAATAACTCTCGCAAAGCTTGCCATAGGCGATTTAAGCGAGCCAAGCAGCCTGGAAAGCAGTACGTCTTTTGACGGGATTTCCGCTATCAGCTTGGTTTTTGCGGCATCGTATACATTGCCGTCCATTGAAGATGCTTTAAACTCCAGCACAGGCATTGTTTTAAGAAGCTTGTTGATTGTCGCTGCCGCTGCCGTTGCGTCTTCATAAGAAAAAGCGATAGTCGTAGGGCCGGCAAGGTATTCCTGGATGCCTTCAAACTCGGTGTCTTTTACCGCAAGGTTGACCATGGAGTTCTTGTACACTTTGTAGTCGATTCCACCTGCCTTGCGCAAGGATTTGCGTAGCAAGGTGTCCTGCTCGACGGTAAGACCGCGGGCGTTAACAAGTACTACCGACTTGCTGCGGGACAGCTTTTCCTTGATTTCGTCAACGACGACATGTTTGGCTGTACGATTCTTTTCCAGATTTGTCATGTTTCACCTCCTTTGTGGGCTTATTTCTGGGCATAAAAAAAGCCCTGACTTAACCATAGTCGGGCTTTAAAATCGCACACAAAGAATCTGTGGAAATTTACATAAGCTACCTCGGCAGGATTTATGCGCAAAGCACCTGCTGTCTATGGCAGAATGAGTATAGATTGGTAATTTGGATATGTCAAGCAGAGATTTTTGTGATATCATACAAAAAAACGGTATGCTAGCATACCACTTTTTTGGGAGGTTTTCATGAAAACGAAATCATCAAAAGTGGCCGAATATAATGCTGAAAATTATACGCAATATACTTTTCGCATCCGTACTGACTCTGAGCTTGATAAAAAGCTTAAAGCCAACGTCAATGATGGCGAATATAGCAATAGTTTTCTGATAACGAAGCTGCTATGCGATTATTTTAAGGTTGAAATACCGCAAAGCCGATTTGAATATCGTGAAATTATTTATGACGCGAGGAAGTCTAAAGAAGACCTCTAAAATCTTGCAAATTCCTCTGTAGATATTATAATGGGCTTTATATCTAAAAACCGCGAACTGGAGGTGCAGGCATGGATAATACACATAAAAGACTTGTCGATAACACATACAAAAACCTAATTGCAGAAATCAAAAGCTACCGTCCTGCCACCCCCCTTAATCTGATTGAAACAACATTCGATTTTGCGCTCAAAGCCCATGAAGGTCAGTACCGGAAAACCGGTGAACCCTACGTGATGCACCCTCTTACGGTTGCTCTGATACTTGCCCAAATGCGGTCGGATATGGAATCCATTGCAGTAGGGCTTTTGCATGATGTAGTCGAAGACACTCCTGTTACCCTGGAAGAAATAGAAGCAGCCTTCGGCTCGGAAATTGCCCAACTGGTAGACGGTGTGACCAAAATTGCAAAAGTAAAATACATGGCAAAAGAGGCTTCCCAAGTCAACAAGCATGAAAAAGAAAAACTAGCGGCAAAAGCCAACGAGCAAGCGGAAAACTATCGCAAGCTATTTTTCTATATGTCCCAGGACATACGAGTTTTGATAATAAAAATTGCCGACCGCCTGCATAATATGCGTACAATAAGCGGTCATACCGAGGAAAAACAACGCTCCATTGCACAAGAAACTCTGGATATATTCGCTCCGCTGGCTCACCGCCTAGGTATCGCAAAGCTCCGTTACGAGTTGGAAGACCTGGCTTTCAAATACAAAGACCGAGTCATGTACAATGATTTATCTAAGAAGATTCAAATGAAACAAAGCGAACGCCAAGCTGTAGTGGATGAAGTAATGGGTATTATCCGAAATCGTTTAAAAGACGAGGGCATTGAAGTCACCGTAGAAGGCAGAGCCAAGCATTTTTATAGTATTCACAGAAAAATGAAATCCCAGGACAAGACCCTGGATCAAATATATGACCTATTTGCGGTACGGGTGTTGGTTAATAACCAAACTGACTGCTATGCCGCGCTGGGTTGGATTCATACGATTTTTACTCCCGTGCCCGGTCGCATCAAGGACTATATCTCCATGCCAAAAATGAATCGCTATCAATCCCTGCACACCACTGTTATGGCACCACATAGCGGCGATCCTGTAGAAGTGCAAATAAGAACTCATGAGATGCACCAGGTAGCTGAATTTGGTGTTGCAGCCCACTGGAAGTACAAGGAACGGGACAAGGGAGCAAAGGATAAATGGCTACAGGAATTGATGTCCTGGCAGCGAGAAATTTCTGATAACGACGAATTCCTTGATGCGCTCAAAATGGACATGGATGGTTTTAAGGGGCATGTCTATTGTTTTACTCCACAGGGAGATGTTCATACCCTGATTGATGGTGCAACACCCATTGATTTTGCATATCAAATCCACTCCGCTGTAGGTAATCGCATGGTGGGAGCCAAGGTCAACGGGCGCATAGTTACCAATGACTATACCCTTGCCACAGGCGACAGGGTTGAAATCCTCACCAGCCAAAACACCAAAGGGCCGACAAGGGATTGGCTGAATATAGTAAAAACCGCTCAAGCTCGGACAAAAATCAACCAGTGGTTCAAGCGCCAGGACAGAGAAGAAAACATCCAAAGAGGCAGAGAGCTACTGGAACAAGCCGCCGAAGAGTTGAACGTAACCCTTGACGAACTGGTTGCCCTAGACGAAGCCGAAGAAGTTGCCTTGCGCCGATACAATTGCAAAAACTGGGAACAGTTATATGTAATGGTAGGTGTAGGCGGTCTCAAAGAAAAGCAAATCGTAAACCGGCTATACCGGGAATACGAAAAAACCCTACCGCCTCCCACAGACGAAGAGCTTATAGAAACCCTGCTCTTAGAAAGCGCGATTATCCCAGACCGTAAGACCCAAAGCGGTATAGTAATCCGTGGGATAGGCGACACAGATGTACGCTTCGCCAGATGCTGCAGCCCCGTACCCGGTGACGAAATAATCGGCTTTGTAACCAGAGGCAGAGGAATGAGCGTCCACCGTACCGACTGTATAAATATTTTAAGCCTGTCCGATTTTGATAAAAAACGCCTACTGGAAACCCATTGGCATGTTGCCGAAAAGTCCGGCAATACTTACTATACGGATATATGTATACATTGCGATGACAGGGAAGGTTTGTTGGCGGATATAGCAAGAGTCCTATCGGAGGAAAGAATAAAAATAACATCCATGAACGTAAGAACCCAGCAGGCTGAGGCCATTTTCCATATAGGAATAGAAATCCCCGATGGCGAAAGACTGGAACAGCTTTCTCAGCGTCTTCTACGAGAAAAAAGTGTATATAAAATAACGCGAGCTGCATCGTGAAAATAAAAATTATAGCAAACCATAAATATATAGACGAAATCCAAACCATCGCGCAGATATTTTTCCCTCATGCGCGTTTTTGCTATGGGGATGAAGTGGCTGATTATACAGTCGTAAGCAATATTGATGAGAAGACGGAATATCCATTTTATTTGAGTGAAAAGCGGCTGGTCATGCTTGAGCTTTTTCATAAACTGCAGAGTGAGATAGGCGCGTTCACACCATGGGGGGCACTTACGGGAGTTCGTCCAACAAAAATGGTTCGTGAATGGATCGCCGAAGGATTCACCGACATTGAAAATACCTTGCAAAAGGTTTTCTGTGTACAGGAGGATAGAGCAAAGCTTGCAATTGATGTCGCCCATGCTGAAAACAGGGTCGCTAAGCGCATTAGTGGTACTGGTTTATATATAAGCATCCCATTTTGCCCATCCCGCTGTGTGTACTGCTCTTTTAACACAGCTCATAAGCCCTGGAATATAGAAATGCAAACCCGTTATGTAAATGCTCTTATAAGCGAATTGCCTAAGGAAGAAATTTCATCAATATATATAGGCGGCGGTACCCCAACCGCGCTTGCCGACCACTTGCTGGAGCAGCTACTTGATGTTCTACCCGCCATTCAAGGCGAATTCACGGTAGAAGCAGGTCGCCCGGACACTGTCACTCGCAGCAATCTTTCAATAATGAGAAAATACGGCGCAAATCGTATTTCGATTAATCCGCAGACTTTTAATGATCGTACCCTAGAAATAATAGGACGCAAACATACAACCCAGGATTTTTCCCGAGCATATGAACTAACTCGTGAAGAGGGTTTTACCTGCATTAACACCGATATAATAGCAGGGCTACCAGGCGAAACTCCGAGGGACATGGAGCATACCATGGAAATCCTAGCCGGTTTAAAGCCCGAAAATATCACCATCCACACCCTGGCAATAAAGCGCGCCTCTAAGCTTAATGAGCACCGAGTCGAGCAGGCTCTTTCCAAATACGAAATCCCGGATGCAAAAACTATTGAATCACAGCTAAAAATCGCCCATGAGGGTTGCATCTCCATGGGGCTTTCGCCATACTACCTATACCGCCAAAAAAACATGGCAGCCCTATTTGAAAACACCGGCTACAGCCTCCCAGGTAAGGAATGCCTATATAACATAGGTATGATGTCCGAAGCCCAGACAGTACTGGGTGTAGGCGCAGGAGCCGTAAGTAAATATATAGAAGGAACAAAAATAACCCGAGCCTTTAACCCAAAAGACCCGGAAATCTATATACAACGGCAGTAATTGCCGCTTCCCGCCGAAGGCGGGGAGCGGTAGCTCTTAATTTTTTATCGAAAGAAGGATGATGAAATGATCCAAGCCCCAAAAGGAACTCATGATGTTTATGGAGACGACATGCGCGTATGGCGACATATCGAAGATGAAATCCGCAAAATAACCGACACATACGGTTATACAGAAATCCGCACCCCCTCATTTGAGCATACAGAGCTATTCCTACGCGGAGTAGGGGATACCACGGATATTGTCCAAAAAGAAATGTACAGTTTCGAAGACAAAGGCGGTCGCAGCATATCTCTTCGTCCGGAGCAAACTGCAGGCGTAGCTCGGGCATATATCGAGCGTGGTATGCACAGCACCCCCCAACCCACCAGGTTATTTTATATCGGCCCAAATTTCCGCTACGAAAAGCCACAGCACGGGAGGTATCGTCAACATCACCAATTCGGCGTAGAAGTCTTTGGAGCCTACACCCCCGCTACCGAGGCAGAGGTAATTTCTCTAGGTCATACCCTAATCACCCGCCTGGGGGTAGAAAACGTAAATCTTCACATAAACAGCATAGGCTGCAACCAATGCAGAGCCTTTTATCATATGGAATTGAAAGATTTCCTTGCCGAAAGACTGGAAAAATTCTGCCAAACCTGCCGCGACCGTTTTACCAAAAACCCTCTACGAATATTAGACTGCAAAATAGATTCCTGCCAAGCCCTGCTAACCGATGCCCCACTGGTAACCAATGCACTAGACGATGAATGCCGCGACCACTTCCAGGAACTGCAACACCTACTCACAAACATGAACATCCCTTTCATAGTAGACCCCAAGGTAGTCCGAGGCTTAGACTACTACACCCGCACGGTATTTGAATTTATAGCCCCTGGCTTCACAGTTCTAGGAGGAGGTCGCTACGATGGGCTGATACGCGAAGTAGGAGGCCCGCCAACAGGAGGCGTAGGCTTCGGAATGGGAATAGAGCGGCTGGTTCTCCAATTAAAAGAAAATGAAACCACCATGCCCACAACCGGTCCAACCATCTTCATAGGGCACGCCGACTCAGAAGGAGCAAGAAAAGCCCACGAACTAGCCCACCATTTACGCCAAAAAGGCATACAAGCCGAAAGCGATATAGTAAACCGCAGCGTAAAAGCCCAAATGAAATATGCAAATAAGATCCAAGCCAAATACACTGCGATACTGGGCTGTAATGAAATAACGGATAACTTGGTGTTCATAAAAGACATGGAGACCGGGGAGCGAGTTGACGTGGCTATAAGTTTGCTGGTTGAGGTGCTTAGTATAGGTATTGACAAGTATATAAATATGGCGAGAGGAGAATCGCAATGGGTACGGCATTAAAGCTTTCGGAAGATAAACCATACTACGAAGTTTTAAATGGTAAAATCGTAGCAATGGCATCCGCATCCGTGAACCATGCCACCGTAACAATAAATATTTTGAGTATCTTCAAACGCCATTTTAAAGGAATGTTTTACCGTGTTTTTTCAGAGGTAGATGTCTTTTTATCAGATAAGGACACTTTTATTCCTGATTTAATGGTTGTATGCAAACCAGACATTATTAAGCGAAATGGTATCAATGGCGCGCCTGATTTAGTTGTTGAGGTTTTGTCGCCAAGCACTATTAGGTATGATAGAGGTTAAAAAAAACAAATGTATGCTAAATGTGGTGTAAAGGAGTTATGGTTAGTCGACCCAGAAAACAGAACCATTGAAATATATCTCCTTGAAGACGATCAGTATGAAATGAATAATGTATATAACCTTACCCCAAGCTATAAACTCGAAAAAATGACCGACGAAGAAAAAGCCGAACTCGTCCACGAGTTCAGCCCTTCTATTTTTGATGATTTAGTTATCCGTGTCGAGGATGTATTTGAGGATTTGCTAGGTGATTTCTAATCCCTTGCCCTTCTCGTTGCAAAATGCCCTCCCATAATTTCAACAATTTCAAAGCCGTCATTAAGCTCTAGCTCCCAGCTATGACCGAATGCACGGCTTTCTTCTATTACCATATCCTTGGCTGAAACGGCAAACTCCATTTCTCTAGTCTCTAAAAAGTAACGTCTCATTCCTCCGTTTTGTAGGGTTAGCTGCCCGGCTTCAGTTATTAGGGCAATTAACTCCCCATACCAATACCAATAAGGATACCCTGCTCTGGTTATTAACAATGGAAGTCTGTTGACATAATCGTCAACGATACCTGTGCCTAGATGCAGCACCGGTTGGTGGTTAAATGCATAATGGATAGCATCTAGGGCTGCATCTTGCCTTCGCGTTATTTCCTCTATGCGAGCGGTCTCTTGGGCTGATATTTCGTAATAACCGAGTCGTTCCAGATCTAGCTCATCAAAGGGGATAAGTTCCTCAATGCTGGTAGCTTCTTGTAATAGATATCCCAAATTAGTTTCAAAGCTGATGCCAGTTTTCCAATCTGCTCCGAGGTCATCCAACAAAAACCCATACAATGCACCCAGAATTGTGGCGGCGTTGCTTCTAGAAATATCTTCTGCCAATAGATTAATTACATATATACGTTCTTCAAGAAAATCAAAAGTTAGCATTAGACTGGTATAGAAGCCTAAACCTACAACGATTTCATATTCCCTGTCCATTCGCGAGAGCAATACTCGTGCTCTGCGCTCGTTGCGGATGGATAATGCTTCGTTGATTGCCTCAAGCCTCGCTGCTTCGGTTTCGCTATGCACAGCCCTTAATAGTGCTTCAACCTCCATTTTTGCGAATACACGTAATTCAAATGAGGGTGCCACAAAATGATAATCAATTCCTTGTGGTCTTCCATTAAACATATCTCTTTGTACAACCTGGAAAACCATGTTAATCATGGTTTGTAATGTAAATACATCGACGTTTTCAATGTCATGCCATCTCATCATGCCCCATAGCATTCCGCCAATACCCCTAGACCTATTGGTTATAAATTGGTCTTCATGGAGTACACCAACATATACATCTCCCTGGAGCTCAAAGCTTCCGTGTTGGTTTTGCTGATTTGCCACAAAGTGGTTGATTTCTGGGTCTGCAAACATAAATGGGGCAGTGAGATTAATGCCCCAAAGCTCGCCGTCGTCTTCGTCGAAGATATCATACATTAGACTAATGAGTCGGGAGGCTTCGTCTATGGGTATGGAGGATATATGCTCCTCAAGCTCTGGTTCCGGCGTGGGTTCTGGGGTTGGCTCGTATTCTGATTGTGGTGTTGCTTCTTCATATGGTTCTGGGTCGTATGGTTCGTAATCATTGTCTTGCCCGCAGCTTGCAAATAAAGCAATAGTCGATATTAGTATCAGTATCGATAAAAACCGTTTCATGTATATGCTCCTCGTATAATAAAGTCATGGTGTTGAAGAACAAGGACACCATGCAAAACCTTGTTGTTTCATATTAAATATGTGACAATAAACCCAACTGGCAGAGGGCGCAGTATTGCTCCTTGAAGTATGGCTTCCTACGAGAGAATAGCGCCTCTGACTTTACGGGTAGACACGAATGAGCTGGATAGCGAAGATGCGCTGAATATCTAACGAGGTTGTGTGCCGTAAAGAACAGAGGATAACCTCATGTCCAGAAATAATGGTCTTAGGTGGTGATTTTGTGTTTTACGTTGGCATTGATATTGCAAAATATAATCATGAAGTTTCATTGATTGATACAAGTGGAAAATCACTAGCAGATAGCGTATCCTTCACAAATTCTAAAACCAATCTATCAGAGGAAGGGGTAGTGGCACTTAGGCAACTTTCACGCTACCGCCTGGCCTTGGTAGATTCTTGTGGCGATTGCAAGAGACGTGTAATCGCCTTGCTTGACCAAGTGTTTCCCGAATACAGTAAGTTCTTTTCAGATACTTTTGGGATTACATCTAAGGAAGTGTTGCTGAACTATCCAACACCGGAGGATATGCTTACCGTTTCCACTGATGAACTTGCAACGCTTTTGAGCAATGCTAGTCGCGGTCGGTTCAAAAAAGATAAAGCAGAAAAATTACAAGCACTTGCCAACAATACTTTTGGGGTCAACTTTGCTAAAGATGCTTTTGCTTTTCAAATTCGGCAACTTATTGAACAACTTGTTTTTTAGAAAACCAGATTAGCGACTTAGAAAAAGAAATCGCATTGCTTCTTGAACAAATGGGGTCATATATAACCACTATATCAGGCATTGGTGACACCCTGGGCGCTATCATCGTTAGTGAAATTGGCGATATTCACCGCTTTGATGCGCCAAGTAAGTTAGTTGCCTTTGCTGGACTTGACGTAAAAGTCAATCAATCGGGCGAGTTTTCAAGCACTCGAAATAAAATCTCCAAGCGTGGCTCACCAAATTTGCGTCGTGCTATTTGGCTTGCTGCTGGTCGAGCGGCTTTTTGTGACCCTATTCTTTCGCAGTACTATCAATCGCTTCGTGCAAGAAATAAACATCATTTGACTGCGATTGGGGCTGTTGCTAGGAAAATGTGCAATATTATTTTTGTTATCCTTAAAGAAAACCGACCATACGAATCACAACCTCCAAAATAAACTTATATATTCATTTTTGCATTACTGCGGCTTTTAATTTTAGCCGCTGTTTTCTGTGCTTTTCAGAAAATAGCGGAAGTCAAACGGTAGTGCGACCAAAAATTTCTTTCAAACTAGGGGTTGACATTTAATAGCTGGTCTCTCGTATTAATTCCTCACCCGCCGCACCTCAAACCACGAGCCGTCATGATATGCAAAAATTTCAAAGCCGTCATTTAGCTCTAACTCCCAGTTATGACCGAATGCACGGTTTTTTTCTATTGTGATGTCCTTAACCAAGACTGCAACATGATTATGTGGATGTCTACCAATAAAATGAATTCGCAGATATCCGTCACGCACTGTAAGTCGCCCTTGCTCACTTGAAATTACAATAAGGTCACCGTACCAATAATCAAATTGAAAATCAAAACCATCATGTCTTACGGAAAAGTGCTCAATACCATAAGCGCTTACTATATCACTCAAGCCGGCTTCAAGACTCAACCATTGATAATTGCGAAAAGTATCACTAATATGTTCCCGTCTTAGTCGCCTGGCTTCTAAACGCTCTGCTTCCTGGGCTGCAATTTCCGAGTAGCCGTAGATTTCCAAGTCAAGATCCCTAAAGGGAGTCAGTTCCTGGATACCAACAGCTTCTTGTAGTAAATCCCCAAAGTTGACTTGATAGTTGAATCCAGTCTTCCAATCAGCCTCAAAATCATCAAGCAAAAACCCATATAGCGCGCCGAATATAGTAGCCGCTCCGACCCTGGTAATATTTTCAGCCTTTGTCTCGATTACATGCATTCGCTCTTCAAAGGAATCGTAAAGTAGCATAAGACTTGTATAGAAGGCTGTACCCGAGATGATTTCCGTTTCTCTGTCTCCTCGGTGGAGTAATACTCTCTCCCTGCGCTCATCGCGGATGGATAATGCGTCATGGATTGCGGCTAGTTTTTCTGCTTCGGTTTCGCTGTACATCGCCCTAAGGAGTGCCGCAAGCTCAAGCCTAATAAGGGTACGAAACTCCGATGTATAAGTATAAAAGCTTTCAGTTACCCCTTGTGGGCTTCCCTCAAACAGCTCTCTTTGTACCACATGGAAAACCGAGCTAATCATAGTTTGCAACATAAATGCGTCGATGGTTTCAGAGCCACTCCATACCATCATTCCCCATAGCATACCACCAACACCCACAGCTCCATCAACGATTAGTGGGTTGCCAGGGAGTACACCAACATATACATCCCCTTCACGGGTAAGCCTGTCATGGTTATCCTGCTGATTCGCAACGATATGGTCTGTTTCCCGGTCGGCAAACATAAATGGAGTGGAGAGATTAATACCCCAAAGCTCCCCATCGTCCTCGTCTATGATTGCTTGCATTAGGCTAATAAGCCTGGAGGTTTCGTCAATGGGGATGGAAGATATATGCTCATCTGGTTCTGGCGCGGGTTCCGGGGTAGGGGATGGTGTAGGCTCTGAGGTTGGTTCATACTCGGGTTGTGGTGTCGCCTCCTCGTATGGCTTGGGCTCGTATGTATCAGTTTGCCCGCAGCTTGCCAAGAGAGCTATAGCAGTTATCAATAAAAGCACAGTTAAAATCTTTTTCATGGATATACTCCTCCCTATTATATGATGCAGTTGACTTTGCCCTTGGGGCATAGTTTAACATATTTTTCAAGGGATGTGAGATTAATGACTTTACTTGTGAAATTAATTCAAAAACGGTTGCTTTTAAGCTTCGCGGCAGTTTGTGCGAGTGCTTTGCTTGTTGCGGTTATGCTGTGGTGGAATGCGGTGCTCGGCGGCATTGTAAATGATATCAGTGTGGGGAGAACCCTGCCTATATACATGATTTCATATGCATCGGTAATTATGCTTGTTATGTGTGCCGTGAATTTTTTGAAGACTTATATCTCGGGATATGTATGTGAGGTCTTAACACATGATTTGCGGATGGGGTATGCACGACATTTTTCTGCATTGTCATTTTCGGAAATTGAGAAGCTGAACGCTGGCGAGCAGTTGTCCAAGCTTCAAAATGAAATCGCAGAGGTTTCCAATTACATAAATGGGAATCTGTTTCAGTTGGTTAACGACTGTATAACTTTTTTAGCTACAATCATGTGGCTACTTGTTATTAATGCTCGGTTGACTCTAACGGTTAATCTGCCTGTGTTTGTCATTATGATTTATGTATTCTACTCAAGCAAAATTATCAGTACTGCCACCGAGCACAGCCAGCAAACCCGAGGGCAAATAAATAAACATGCCGACATGATGCTTGTGTTGCTTCCGATTATTAGGCTATATGATGCGGCACGTATGATGGCGGCTAATTATCGTAAGGAAGTTGACGAGTGGAAAAATCAAACGGTAAGGACTGAGCGAACTCGCGCACGGCTGATGTCATTGTCGGGGTTACTTAGCAGTATTCCGCTTATGCTTATATTTCTTGTGGGGGGCAATATGGTGGCAAGTGATGTTTTGACACTGGGTACGCTGTATATTTTCTTGAATCTTTCTGGTGGTGTATCAGGTGTAATGATGAATATGCCGGGGTTTATTGCTTCGTTTCGGCAGTTTTCTATTAATATGAAGCGGCTTGCGCCGGTGGTGATACTATGAATATTTCAATTGAGAAGCTGTCGTTTTCATATGGCGAAAAGCAGGTGCTTGATGGCATAGACCTGTCTATAGAATCCGGTGAAGCGGTTGGAGTCGTCGGTATAAGCGGCGGTGGGAAGAGTACTTTGCTCAAGCTGATTAGCGGATTATATGATGTGCAACATGGTAGCATTGCGATAGGCGATGCTCTATCATCATCCGATAGGCGAAAAAACATTGCAATGGTAATGCAGGTCGCGAGTCTTTTTCCATCAAGCATACGCGACAATATAATATGCGGGCATACCATGGAGGACAATATAATCAATCATGCATGTGAAATGGCACAGCTTTCCGAGTGGATTTACAGTTTGCCCGATGGAATTGACACCTTTGTAGGAGAGCGAGGCGGTCAGGTTTCCGGCGGGCAAGCGCAGCGGATAGCCATTGCACGAGCAATTGCCAAAAACGCACCCGTTGTGCTACTGGATGAACCAACTTCAGCCCTTGATAATGATACAAGCATAGCAGTGATGACTGCACTTACGGAGCTGACAAAAGGAAAAACTGTTATACACGTATCACATCAAGTTGAAATGCTGGTGAAATATGACCGCATCCTACGGCTTGAAGGAGGGCGATTAATCAGCTAAACGCCTCATCGCCAGAGAGTAACGTGCCGAGCATATTCGAGAGCCATACAACCCGTCATTGCGAGGAGCAAAGCGACGAAGCAATCCAGGGCTCTGGATTGCTTCGCACTGCTCAACGCTTTTATATTGACGGGGATTACGCTTATGAAAGGAGGTTTTGCTGTGTTTTATGAGATGAAGCGGCTTTTAAAGACTACAGGTGATGGTCTGCGATTTATTATGCTGTTGATACTACGCTCGCCGGTTAGTTTTTGCATGACGGCAATTAATGCTATTTTTCTTCAGCAAGCATTCAGTGCGGTTGAGCAAACCGATATGTCGCGGTTGGTTATGGTTTGCATTGTTTTTATTGTTGCGAGTCTCGGCATTTTTTTATATAACGGAACTGTATGGAGCATCTATGCCTCTTTTGTTGTGAGAATGGAAAGCAAGTTAAGGGTTACGCTGTTTGATAAAATCATAAGATTTTCATGCGCGCGCATCGAGGCGACTGCCCATGGCGATTGGTTGACTCGTCTTAACACAGATGTACAAATGCCATTTTCGCAACCTTTGCATTTGCCTCATGCAGTCAATGCTATATTGAGCTTAATTCTATCGTCATTGTTTTTGTGGATTATCAACCCGGCTGTGTTCTTATGGGTTATAGTATTTATTATTCCTCACTTTGCTATGAGCCGGTTTTTCGTTGTGCGATATATACAGGAGCTAAACAAAAAATCCCTCGAAGCCACTGCAAAAAATACAGGGGAAATGACTGCGTTGATTACCTGCGCCGATGTTGCACTGATGTATGACGGGCAGGATTATCTGATGCAAAGATTTGAAAAAAGCAGCATGGAATTGCTCCGGGCGAAAATGAAAATAATAAAACGAAACGCAATAAATGCGGCTATCGCGATTTTGCCATTTGGGCTGACTGGATATTTGGTTTTGCTTGTAATCAGTGGCTCATGGATTGGGCGTGGGTATTTATCTTTCGGTGATTTGACAGCAGCGTTTCAATTTCGCGGTGGCGTTTTGATTGGGGCGAATATGCTGATAAACAGCATTGTTTCGATTAAGGCAAGCATGGCAGGAATCCAGCGCGTTAACGAAACTTTACACACGGAGGCGGCAGATGGACAATGACTTAATGCGTATCGGTGAGATAGCGGGTTTTTTTAATATCTCAGCAAAGGCTATACGAATCTATGAAAAAATGGGGATTATCAAACCTGTCAAAACTGATCCTAAAACAAAATATCGTTATTATTCTGCTGACCAAGTACAGCAGTTAAACGCGCTGCTTGACCTGAAAGAGCTGGGGTTTTCATTAGCGGAAATAAAAAAGCTACTAGACGGCGGCATGACCAACGAAAAATTGATGGAAGCACTCATATACAAAAAAGCAGCATGGCAAAATGTCGTTGCCTCTGCTGCTCATAAAATTGAAATAATTGACGAGATTACAAAAAGCATATCAGAAAACGAAACCAAGATACATGAGCTGACAGAAGACGAGCGTGCATGGCTGTTGGTTAAAATGGTATGTGTTTCGGGTGTTGGCGGGCAGAGTGTGTTGAGTGAAGCACTTTGGGTGTAGTTGGCTTCTATACGTAAATAATCGTCTCGTTACTTTTTGCAAGCTCCGTAAACGGCTCAACCCAAGGTATTACTTCGATTCCTAGGGCTTCAAGCTCTTCTACAACACCAAATTTCCTAGCACAACTCAAACACGCGGAGAATTTTGCTCCTACATGCTGTGCCATTTTAATTTCTTCTTGGATTGCTTGATTTTCGGCGACTAGCTTTACCGGCGCGCCCCAGATTATTACTGTGATATTGTCCCATAATCCGTGGGTCATGGCGTTGGTTGCGTAGAATAGCACCATGAAGCGGGATGTGTTTTCGTTGTCATTGGTCCATAAGATGTGGGCTTTTTTTTGTTCTGACATTTTGCACCTCATTATTTTTATTGTGGCATATCCACGAAGAAATATGGATTCGCTGTCATTTTTGCGCTGGCGGCAGCCCATAGAGCTTTAGCCTCCATTATATATACATCCGCGTCTAGGATTTTGCCTTTTTTTATTTCGTATACTTCCGCGACTCGGTCATACCGCTGGGTTATTCCGCCGTTGGAGAAATTATGCTTGTAGTGGAATACAGCTTCATCGTCTACGTATAGCTTTGTGGGGGTGGATTGCAGCACATAGGGTGCTTTTGCTGTTTCTTCAACGCCGTGCATGGAGGTGTTGGGGCGTAGACCGCAGCCTAGCATTAGTATTTTGCCGTTGTATTTGAGTAATTGCCTAAAGGGAGAGTTTTCTCCTACGGGTGTTCTGTCCAAGTGGTGATTGGCTGTGATTTCTGCGGCGTTAACGCCGTAAGCACAAACGGAGTGGGTTGGGTGAATGCTGCGTACTACCCCTGGATATTTGCGAAAGGTTTCCGGGATCAGCCCTACACAGCTTGGAGTCGTTGCTGATGAAAACCTTGGGCTGTCCTTGGTGACGTATTCATAGGTGAGGGTCGGCATTAGAAGATTGCCCTTTGGCAAGGCTGCGATTAATGATTGGATTACGGTTATGGCACCGCCTTCTATCCTACCTAGAGATTTTAGGGAAGAATGGACTAGCAGGGTATCGCTTGGAGTTACGCCCAATCCTTGCAGGTCAGCAATTATTTTTTTCATATGCATAACAAATCCCTTCTATTTAAAACCGCTTTCGTCGGTATCATCAAAACCGGAAAAACCAGTATGGGGCAGCACCCTGCTGTCGGCGGAAGCCTTTGACAATATCATCAAAACCGGTTTATTCTGCTACCCGATACATCGCAGCCGCATCTTCCTTCCGGACGGTTTCCTTTACCGCAAGTACCTCCAGCTTTGTGATTTTATCGCCGAACTTTATTTCTACTATATCCCCGGTCTTGACCTCCAGAGATGCCTTGGCTGGCTTGCCGTTTACACTCACTCGCCCTGCGTCACAGGCTTCGTTTGCTACGGTGCGGCGTTTTATTATTCTGCTTACTTTCAGGTATTTATCTAGCCTCATGATTTGTCTCCTAAAAACCCGTTTTCGAGCGGCGGCGAAGCTGCCCCTGCGCACGCCTTTTGGATTGGTCCCAAATGCTCCATGCATATATGCGGTATTCCAGCTTCCTCAAATTCTTCACCATATGCGGTAAAGCCTAGTTTCTCGTAGAAGCCCCTTGCATGAGTTTGAGCATGTAGGATTTGTCGTTCGCCACCCATCATGCAGCAGGCTTCGATTAAGGTTTGCATTATTCCCAGCCCCAGGTTTTGTCCACGGTGGGATTTAAGCACCGCGACTCTTCCTATTATATAATCGTCGCCATAGAGCATTATCCTGCCGGTGGCGATAGGAATATCATCTTCATATGCCACCAGGTGGGTGCAGGCGTAATCCGTGCCGTCATATTCTTCTTCCTCGGTAAGACCCTGCTCCTCTATAAAGACTGCCCGCCGGATTGAATGGGCATCCTCAAGCCCATCGTCTGCAAAAAACCATTTCATTGTTAGCATAAAAACTCCTTAATCGCCTGTATTATCCGCCCGCTGGCATTACCGTCCCCGAAAGGGTTTTTTGCCTGAGCCATTTTACTGTATGCGGTCTTGTCTGTCAGTAGTTTGGCGGCATGATTATAAATAGAATCCTCTTCCACTCCTGCTAGTACTAGCGTTCCCGCTTCAAGCCCTTCGGGTCGCTCTGTGAGTTCTCGCATTACAATGGTAGGCAGGTCAAAGGCTGGGGCTTCTTCTTGCAGACCGCCAGAATCAGTGAGCAGCAAATGAGTACGCTTCATCAGATTAATTATATCAAACGGAGCTAGCGACTCGGTAAGTAGAATACGCGGATGATTGGATAAAATCCGCCGTGCGGGATCCGACGCGCCTTTGCCCGGATGCAATGCCCATACCATCTGAGAATCAGGAAAATCCTCCGCCAGCCGCAAAACCGCTCGGCAAATCGCCTCCATGGGCTTGCCTTGGTTTTCCTGGCGGTGAGCTGTTACCAGAATAATTTTTTTTGTGAAATCCAATAGGTTAAGAGCTTCACGCTCAAAGATGTAATCTTCTTTTACCGCATATTTGAGAAAATCAATCGCAGTATTGCCTGTTACAAAGATTGAATCATTCGGGATATTTTCTTTGAGAAGATTCTGCCGAGACTGCTCAGTCGGTGCGAAAAATAAATCTGCCACGGCGGTCACTAGCTTGCGATTTACTTCTTCGGGATATGGACGAAATTTATCGTATGTTCTAAGCCCAGCTTCCACATGACCTACCGGTACCTTGGCGTAAAAGGCCGCAAGGCTTGCGACAAAAGTAGTGGTGGTATCACCATGTACCAATAGGATATCCGGTTGTACCTCTTCGATAATCGGAGCGATACCGGTAAGCGCTCGGTTGACAATGTCATGAGCACTTTGACCGTGAGTCATAATATTTAGATCATAGTCGGGTTTTATGCCGAAAGGGGAAAGCACCATATCCAAAAGCTCCCGGTGCTGGGCGGTCACGCATATGATTGACTCAAGCCCAGGTTCGGCTTCAAGGGCAAGCAGCAGCGGTACCATCTTGGTAGCCTCCGGACGCGTGCCGAAAATTGATAATACTTTTTTCATCTTGTTTCTCCTTTGTATATATAGCAATTAACTTTTTCATGCCTAGAGTATCATACATAGTAAAATTGACAAGTTATAGGCGTGGGTGGTATATTTTTCTTGGTGCTAGGGGATGAATCCCATAATATAAGTACACGCACCTGCGCAAAAAAGCGCGAATCTATCATGCAGGGGTTGCGAAAGGAGACCCATTATGAGAAACATAGTCGTGGTAGATTCTTCGGGTAAAAATTACGCGCCGACTTACCCAAGGCGCGCCAGAGGCTTAATAAAAGCCGGCAGGGCGCGGTGGTCGGACAACCGGAAGAAAAAAATCTGCCTACTTGTTAGCCCTGCTCACTACGAGGAGGATAACACAATGAACGAAAGATATGATAATGATGGCAATATAATTGCCACAGATTCAGTAGTTATTGCGGAAACACCGAACGAGAGCGATACCCAACTGACAATAGGTTATATCCTAAGCCAGATGGAAAAAATCCGCTCAGACAGCGAATATATCCACAGAGCGCTAGAGGATGTGCAGAAAATCAATCCTCACGAACCTAGTGTTAGCGGTGCTCAAGATATTGGGTCACAGGCAATGGCTCATGCTATCAATGGAATCGTAACATCACGGGAAGCTACCAATCAAAAACTACTGGCGATGTATGAGCGTATGTACGAAGATATCAAGCCTACAAAGCAAAACGCTAATGCCTATGACATTGAAAAACTATTGGGATACGCATCTACAATGACATCAGCAGACCAGACTGGCAATTTTGGTCACTCCTTTGGTTCAAAGCTCGGTGATCTGCTGAATCAAATGTTTGAGCAATAAACAAAAACACGTAGTGCAATAACAAAAAAGGCTGCATCGCTAGATATTGCGATGTAGCCATTTTTTGTATCAACTCCATGTCTCAGTGTATATCCAGGATAGCCGTAATGTCAATGTTGGTATTGATTGCCTGCCTTTCGTCATTTATACTACAAAAAACAAAGGAGGTATCACATGATATATCGTGAATTTGGAAAAACAGGCAAGAAAATCTCGGCTCTAGGCTTTGGTTGCATGAGACTACCGGAGATAAAAATCGCCGAAATGAGTGAAGCGGAAAAGAAACGCAGAGAAAGCCTCTCCTGGTATGAAAGCCAGAAAGACGATACCTGGATTGTAGACGAGGAAAAAGCAATACCCTTACTCAAGGCGGGTTACGATGCCGGAATCAATTATTTTGATACGGCTATGTTCTATTGCCATTTCAAAAGCCAAGCCACCCTTGGCAAAGCGGTCAAGCTAATGGATCGCGAAAAAATCATGATAGCCACCAAAATCCCGATGGATGAAGTACACAGTGCGTCTGATTTCAGACGGGTGCTGGAGCATCAGCTGGGATTAATGAACATGGATTACATTGATTTTTATCATCTGCATGGCATAGCCAAAGGTGTTTTTGATGAAAAAATCATGGGCTTCGGGTTGAAAAAAGAGGTGCAGAAAGCCTTAGATGAAGGTCTGATAAAACATATTTCATTCTCGTTCCACGGTGATGTTAAGGATGTGCCTTATATAGTGGAAAAATTCGAGATGTTTTCGTCTGCGCTGCTTCAATATAATCTATTGGATCGCTCCAACGAAGATAATATAAATTATCTAGCCGAAAAAGGCATAGGCGTTGTTGCGATGGGTCCCGTTGGAGGCGGACGGCTTTCTGTTCCTTCTGAGCTATCGGAAAAGCTGCTGGGTCAAAATTTCTCAACTCCCGAGCTCGCAATTCGCTATGTACTAGGCAATAAAAACGTATCCTGTGCCTTATCCGGCATGGGTGACATGGAAATGCTAGAAGGCAATCTCCGAGTGGCAAATATGGAAGTACCCATGACAGAAGACGACTTTGGTAAAGCCGCCCTAATGATGGAAGAGCTGAAAAAACTCTCCGACCTATACTGTCCGGGCTGCAACTACTGTATGCCCTGCCCAAAGGAAATAAATATTCCCCATATCTTCAACGCCTACACATACCACAATGTATATGGGCTATCCGCTCAGGCGAAAAATATGTGGAACGCAAAACGCGGCGCGCCTGTGTCTGATTGTATAGACTGTGGGGCATGTAATACAAAATGTCCGCAGGGAATCGATGTTATGCAGAAGCTGAAGGATGTTGAAGGGATTCTTTCAGGGTTGTAAAATCATAATAAAATGAAAAAAGGATGGCTCACTAATAAATACAGATTAGCCATCCTTTTTTGTTGCTTTTATATGATTGCCGTGTTACATTTATGTCAAAATAATGACTAAATACTGTCAGGATGGAATGTCTTATGTCAGTTTTCATGCCAGATGTAAAACCATCAACGAGCATTCGACACGACTATAACAAGTTTTCTGCGCATTGTCGTGAAACTCAAACCCCTGTGTTGCTAACAAAAAACGGTGAAGCGGATTTAGTAGTAATGAGTGTTGAAACATATCAAAAAATGATAGCGAGGCAGCAATTAGGTCAGATGCTTGCAAAAGTCGATAGGGATATTGCAGAAAATATACCAATGAGGGATTTCGAAAATGTCTTTTCCGATATCAATGAGCGGATAGAAAATGCGTAGAATCGTAATATCCGAAGATGCATACTGCGATATTGAAGAGATGTTTTCGTATATTTCTTATGATAATAAGGATGCAGCCGAAAATCTGTGTCAAAGGGTTTATGACGGAATAAAGGGGTTGCAGGTTTTCCCTTTAAAATATCCCGCTGTTAAAGATGAATATGCTCCTGGTGCAAGACGAGGGTATCGATACATGGCTGTCAAACCCTATATCGTATTCTATCGAGTGCTAGACGATATAATTATTGTAGCACGGGTTCTTCATACCAGACAAAATTGGCTAAACCTACTGTTTGGGTTTTCTGAGGAGTAAGTGGGAACAATCTCCATATCATACGTTCTACTGGATGGAGGTGTATTCATGAAAATCTTTTTAGCACTAACGATTTTATTGCTTATGGGTTTTACCGCATGTATGTACGAAAACAACAATTACGAAGAAAATGGCAATGAGCCCATAGCACCGCTTCAAATCCAAAACGACAGCGGTCTGCACGGGGTTGTAACATTTTCCAACGAATTTGGTGTTGGCTTTATGTTCCGCAACAATACAGACACGCGACTATATTACAACGATGATTTTCGTGTGGATTCCCTGGAAATGACAACCCGTAATAACCGCGCCGGCACACAGTTTATCGAACCCGGCTCCACCAAAGAAGCCCATGTTAATTGGGATAATTCTCGTGAAACCGGTGTATATGCATTCGAGCGGGATTTTTTCCTTGATGAAAATTTAACGGAACTATATATAACGCTGGAATTTATGTTTGATTTGATAGGCTGGTACTACTTTACCGATGATGCCGACCCCATCCCCGAGGATTTAGAGACACTGCGCGAGGCTCGAATGCAAGCCCATTTGGAGTTTCTTATCGCAGGCGGCCCCAGTGAAATAATTGTGCTGGCAAGCGAATTGGCGGTAAGCCGCACAGAGGTTGCCTTCAGAACAGCCAATATATCATCCGCACCATTCATGCATGGCAGCCCATATCGCTTGCTTGTATACGAAAACGGCTGGAGAGATGCCCCCATTATCATAGAAAACTGGGGTTTTACATCTGAGGGAAGAGGAATGGAAGGCGGCGCAGTTATCGACGATCACATTAATTTCGAATGGCTGTACGGCGTGCTCCCAAATGGTCGTTACATGATAATGCGCAACCATTTTGAAGATCATGGACGACCCGGCGCACCCAGAACACAGGAAGAACTGATGATAGAGTTTATTATTGATGACAACACACCCATGGATTTGAGTACTATTTTTCACTAAAAAAAGCGACATCGCCACTAAAATGGCATGTCGCTTTTTTCCTTTCGGAATTATCCCCTTGCGTAGTGAGACGCATCTACATCGTCATTGCGAGCGAAGCGAAGCAATCCAGAGGTTTTGATTTGCTGGATTGCTTCGTCGCTTCGCTCCTCAACGCTTTTATGTTGACGTGTACTACACGTCTGGGGATAATTCCGTTTTCTTTTAATCCTCTGGCGGTACCCAGGGTACATATTGCTGTTCTATTTCTGCTCTCTCTAATGCGGCTATATTTCTTCTTAGCCGGTATTCCGCGCCGGATTGCCCCTCATTAAAATATAGAGTTGTTAGCGTATTAGCCCAAGCCGTCATCGTACCTTCATCATGTGGAAAACGTGAAGGGTCATTGACCGCAAGCCTCAGGTTAAAATCTAGTATAAACAGGTCTAGCAGAGTCTGATTATATACCATTGGGACAACCATATTAAATGTTTGCCCGCCTCGGACTGTCGTAAGAGTTACATGTATTATGCGTGGAACATCCTCGACCGGTTCATCTGGCTGGTTATCGGCTGTGTCGTTAGGTGGAGGCGTGGGGGTAGGCATTGGAGTAGGTGAGGGCGTTGGGGTTGATTCTTCGGTTTCACTCATTTCCTCTGGGGCTTCGCCTATATCCATGACCCAGTCGCTTTCCAAAAACATTGTTTGGGCATATTCAATTACAAATGCCTGCCATTCTTCTATTCCAGGCTCCAACCTATGGTATGCATAATACGCGTCTTGGGCTAGTTCTTCTATGATTCCTGCCCATTCTTGCGCTCCGAAGGTTAGCTCAAGCTGACTGCGAAGCCCTGCGATATGCGGTCTGATGGCAACGGCAATTTCCTGTCGGGATGGGGGAGGATTGTCCTCGTTTTCAAGTTCCTCGTCCTCTTCTGGCTCATCCTCTTCGTCATAGTCTTCTTCGTCTTCGTCATCATACGGGGGGTATTCCTCGTAATCTTCGGGATAATAGTCATCGCCGTTTTCTGTTTCCTCATCATACAAATCATCGGGATAATCTGCTGCCCCAGACTCGGCATCCGGATTAATCGGGCTGCCTGCCGGGGTATGAGTAAAGAAAATCGTAAGACCAATAGAAATTATCGCAAGTGCCAAAATCGAGCATATGCCCATAAGCAAAGTAGAGAGTTTTATTCCCATTACAGACATCGGTATACGAAAAAACCTGCGAGTCTTAAACAGTGAAGGAGATTTGACTTTGCCCTTACCGCTTTTGCGTATGGAAGGATGCGGTACGAAATTTACTTTTTTATAACCCGTTTGCTCTTTCCCTCTGGCTTCTTTCCTAAGACGAGAAATTAAGTCATATGCCGATTCGTCGGGGTTGTGATAATCCTGCGCCATGGTTGGTGCCCCTCCTAAGTTTATCTTCTGTATGTCTCTTTTTGTCGTAGCTGCTGTATCTTACTATAAATGGCAGAAGACTTACAAGCAATTCCGCATAAAATATTAAAAGTAATCATATTAAGGGTTAAGATTTTCATGAAATGGGGAGAATATGATTATGATAATTCCCAAGCCCAGTGTGGATGTTTCCTCCTTTCACCCGCTGGGTTTTTTGTATTTTGGGCGAATCTGCGATAAAATGTGGATGAGACAGTTTACGGTTTTAAGGAGATATCATGATTAACATAAAAATAATGCAAGATGGAAATTTCCAATCCGTTTCAATTGCACCGGGAGAAACTCTACACCGGGTGCTCATAAATCAAGGCTTTCAAATCCCAATTCCCTGCGGTGGCAACGGAACCTGTGGTAAATGCGCAGTTTCAACTTCACAAGGAGTAAAACTATCCTGTCAAACGATCCTAACCGAAGACATGGAAATCTATCCGTCAGGCAAGGAGGAGGCTCTGGTAATTTTAGCGATATATGAATCCAGGCGATCTTTCCGATATGACCGCAAACTGGGTTATGGCATTGCAATAGATATAGGTACCACTACTATTGCGTTCGAGCTAATTGATTTTGATACAGGTGTAAGCGTCAGTCATTCGATTGCAAACAGCCAGCGTAAGCTAGGAGCTGATGTGGTAACTCGTATAAAAAAAGCCAACGAAGGCGATTTGGCACAGCTTAATTCATATATATTAGAAGATATCCGAACGGGGCTTGCAAACTTTGCAGAATATAAAATCAATGCAATTTCCATCGCAGGCAATACGACTATGCTGCATCTTTTGCAAAATTT
>Ga0131853_10003913_pt1 | contig 26745 bp, 6 predicted proteins | sample TergutLab28metaG_FD_92764 | JGI IMG/M metagenome (GOLD analysis project Ga0131853, IMG submission 92764) | Labiotermes labralis P1 segment gut microbial communities from Petit-Saut dam, French Guiana - Lab288 P1 (version 2) (version 2) | ecosystem: Host-associated > Arthropoda: Insects >... | reverse complement strand
TTCCGATCGCACTATGGCCCTGGGGTCGACTCAGCCTCTAACAGAAATGAGTACCAGGAGTATTTCCTGGGGGTAAAGGCGGCCGGTGCGTAAGGCTGAAAACCTTACCACCATCCTGTGCCGTTGTCATGTAATCTGGGAACCTTAACTTCCTGGAATCCTCTGGGCCACTCCAGGCCTGTAACGGGACTGCTTTACCTTTACCTTTACCTTTACTGCATTAGGTTAGGAACGGAAGTGCCAAAAGTCAGGAACTAAGACGTGTTACAGCACACAGAAAGAGGACAAAGAACTGAAACCGATACGAGAGAAAACAGGGAAGGACGAGATTTGTTTCAAGCAAATATTCTGTCTGTTGTTTAGATTATAGAGCGTCTGTGCTTAGATGAGTGAAACAAAAGAAAGAAGCTTTGGTGAAAAGATATCGACAAGGGGAAACCGAAGAACTCGGAGGAAACTTGTCGAAGCGCCATTCTGGGAACCACAAATCCCACATTAAGGCCTGAGAAATAACCCAAGGCTCCTCGGTGAAAGCCGGGCAACTACGGCCCCAGCCACGGCATAGCCTAAGAGTAGGGGGGGGAAGGATGTGCATAAGAATAAAGCGGTTCACGGAAACGCCAAAATCACGTGTCTAAGTAGAGAGCCCATCAACAAAACGGAGGCAAAGCACACAGAATTTCTTGTACAGAATATAATTTACTGCGCACTGAATATTTAGGTGCAGGACACATTTTGGGGTAGAATAATGAACACATACAAAAAAAAGGACGAATTGCGAGGAAGGAAAGAAGGAAGGAAGAAAAAAAGACAGCAAGAAAGAAAGAAAGAAAATAATGAGTTATAAAGAAAGGTAAATAAAATGAAAAATAAGTAATAATTAAATATGACCTGCCGATTGGTCCGGGTCAGAGACATATTTTTCAACACTATGAAACGACTCGAAATAGGGTGCAGCCTCCAGAACCTCCCATTTATAGGGGATAAAATATTAGCACAGAGAATGTTTTTGTTTAATTTTTGCTGTCTCTACACAAGGCTGTGTCAACAGCAGAACTGATGTTACAGTTCATCACACCCCAACAAAAACAACAATGGCACCGAGACATATTTATCCTCGGTGTTTGTTCGACTACTTGTTAGCATATGCTGATTCACAGCGCTGTTTGCTTTATATTCCCAATGTGATTACGTGCAGGGTGCACGCTTTGTTCCTGCCGATCTACAATCAGCCAGCCTAGTGCCCCGTTTGTGTCTTAAGTGTCACGAAAAACAAGATACAACATATCATCGTCTTCGTCTTCGTCGTCGTCATCGTCATCATCACCACCACCACCACCATCGCCATCATTATCATCATCATCGTCATCATCACCACCACCACCATCGCCGCCATCATCATCATCATCACGAATAACTGCAGCAGAAGCAGCGGTTAAAATACTTTTCCGCCTTGAATCATGTTTTATGACAAATTACAGCGCCATTATCTCAACAACTAAAGCAGTACAACAACAAAGTACGTGGGGTTTTGAGATTAGACAACTCGATATGTTGTCATATAACTATTATGAAAATAAGCAGTCAACGCAACTAAGTATATATCATTTAATACACTAGGTTAGGACCTTTAAAAAGTCGTCATCAGGCTAAAATACTTGTTACGAAACATAAAATGAAAACTAAATCGATTTCTCATAGAATTAATATCCGTTTTAAAAATCATGTTCAAATGTTACAGTTCAGTATGGGGTAATAATTTAAACGACTTTGAAACAATATGTATTTTGGTGATCTAGATACGTAGAATGAAGTAGATTATTCGATCCCTTGTGCTTCGCGTTTGGTATCAGTTTTCAGTGATCGTTTCCGGCTAGGAACAGGATATTTATATACATGCTGAGCTTAGCTATGGTGTTGTAACTGGTACTGTACCATTTCTAAGAGGGAGCTGAAGCAAACTAAAATATTGAGACACTTAAGAATGTTACTGGTTGTACTCTTTCATTTATAAATGTCTAAATATCCCTACATGTGAACACCATTATCTGGGCTTCGTAGTAAACCGTACAATGGTATAAAATACACAGTTCGTACAATTCAGCGGTTTAACCCCCTGCGCATTAAATTAACTACCTTTATTGATGACGGTTCGAATCTTCTGGGGTATGACACCGCGCCGATTAGACTTTCGCAGTCCACGCATTCTGCTTACAAAAGGGAGATGGCAGGAGCACACTGCTGCGAAGTGCATGTAACACTATGTCAGACGTCATATCACCATATCCCAGGAGACTTTAATTTTTTTCGTGTCATGGTGTTCTCCGAGCCTAGACGACGCGTTCCACCACTGGAGTGATGACAGTAGTTTCTCAAAATTCGAAATAAAAATGTAGTTTTTTCAATTTTAAAACCTTTTTGCGATCTCTTTACATGAAAACTATGTTTCTTGCGGGGTCCAGAATACAAGAAACTAGCTGATATTAACATTTATCCTAGTTCGAATACTGGCTAAACAATCCAATTTCATATTTTTTCGTAGCCAGCAGTGAACTATCAATGTGCTGCGTGGATGTAAAAAGTTGGGAACCGTTGATATAAAATGTTTCCTTATGCTCCGGTTTAATATTATAATCCCTTGGCCTTACAGCATTTCTTTCGGGCCTACTGCTTTGCTAGAACAGACGGAATCCTGATCATTTTAGGAGGATCAATTCGGATAGAAAGGATTTCTCATTCAATATAACTTACCACATGTAAAATACAAGTTCATTCGACAAATGTTTTAAACTAAAATAATTTCAGTCTTATTACTTTTCCCGAAAAATTAAGTTACAAGTTCCTGAAAGTGAATAAATATGTCAAGCAAAAAAACCTTCATTTCATTTTGAGGAGGAAACACGTTTTTTGATAACGAGTGTCTCTTCATATAAAATTAATTCTATATACATAGTAGACGAGCAGAAATAGCAATAAATACTCGTATTCCCATAACCTACCATTTTCACATGTAACAAACACAACAATGATGTAACACGTGCAGAATGTTATGGATAGGAACGATCTCACAAAATAAAACAACTAAATAATAAGCCAGCTTACAATTAAAAAAAACAGAAATTCAGCGAACAGAAGAAAATTTGTATTCATCTTAAAAATTATTTTCCTTTGGATGTTGGGTTGATTTGGAAGGCAACTTTACGTTCTATGTAACTACAAAAATGTTCGACACTTATACTACACGAATATTTTCACGGCCCTTGATGTATCGCGATCCAATCCTGAACTACATGCTCTTCCAAATGTTATCTGTGCAGGTATACTCTCCAAACAAATATAATTTAATGAGCATCGTTAGAGCTAAATAAATCCCTTTACGTGAAGGGTCCTTAACCATTACGTAATGGGTTTAATCTTGCTGCAGAACGTGGCTACGTTTAAGTTTGTAAAAACCTAATTATAAATCATTAAAAACAGCGTATTTGACAAACACATAATTTATTCTTCTCGAAATATACTTCCAAACTCAAATAACAAGCAACATGTTTGTACTTTATTATATAATAACCGTATCGTATTCTGAGAAAATTACAACACGCAAGTACGTGTAAGATGAATGTGCAAGAGGGCGTATTTTATGCACGGTATATAGTGACCTTTTGACAGCCTCTCAAGACCATATCCCTTAGGCTATTCCCAGTCGTAAATGTCTTGCGATCCTCAGTCTGATTCTACTCCAGTATAGAATGGCAAATATTCCTGTGTCGATCAGTTCACTTGAAGATGAGCTGTTGTATTTGAGGCCTCAGTTTCTCAATAACAAGGCTTACTAGTGCACGAGTACTTTGTACGCAAATGCACGCATATATATATATATATGCGTGCACACACGTGTGTGTGTGTGTGTGCTGAAGTTAAGAACGAGTGGAGAGATACCGCCACTTCCAATGCAACATATACCACCATGGGGTACAAGCATATAAATTTGTCTTCTTCAGATTTGAGTTTCTCACAGTGGTGTTGATGAAGATTCAGTGCTTGTGAGGTTTGACGCTCTGTGATAGCGTTCCTGTTCCCCTATGTGTTTCAGACACGTGCTGCCTTCGCCTTGAGGGTCAAGCGATCCAGAGGGTTAGAACTCCTCGCCCAGCAACACAGTGTTACATAGCAGAAGGCCTGAGAATTCGCTTTTTCTTTTATTTTTATAAACAATAATGTCCACACTTAAATTAAAACAATTTTAAGACGTTACTTGCTTAAAAAAATACGTTCATCCTAATAGTAGTACGGCAAATAAAGAGTCATAAGCCTACAAAGGCAGAATTTCCCAAAGACTAAACTTACAATACAAAATCAAGAAATAAACGGAGTCCCAAGTTCCAAAGACGGTATGTTGCTTCGAAACTTCGAAAGCCGCTAAACCCGTTACGCAACATAACGTGCCTGAAGACCAAAATTCTGAAATAACTTTGTCAGTTCAAACGAAATTATAAATTGATACAACAAAGCGGTGCAGGGATTGCATGATCAGGGTTATGGCTAACCTACGGTCGGGGCAACCAAGATAAGGCGGTTGAATTTTCATCAGGGTCTAGGGACTTCTGTCTTTACCCAAGCGACCAGACTGGCTCCCGAACCTACTCATCTCCTATTCAATGGATACCGAACTGCCATCTCCGGAATTAAAGCGGTAGGGGGCGAAGTTTACCGATCCCCTCCATCTAGTACCCAGCCAAAGTAAAGTGGAATTATACCACCAATCCACCAAACGCCTTTGTTGTGTGTGACTACGGTTTATACAGACTGCTTCTCTTCCTTCAAATTAATCGCACAATGAGTTCGTTGTGATTATACTGTTGACATATTTAAGTTAGAATCTAAATATATTCATACGGTAAAACAAAAAGAAACATATTCACCAAATTATCATTTTCTATTGCATACAAAGTCTTCGAATGGGTCGCAGGCTTACAGGTTTAGGAGCAGGATGCCAGGAAAGACACACATTTGTAGTAAAACGCTACAGGGTTTAGGAAACATAAAGATTATTTAGCGTTACGTATTGTGAGACATGCATAGCTATCTGTGGTACTTGCCATCTCGCCGTTGACGAACCAGGTGAGGTTAGTTGGCGGACTCGAAGCGGGTGACGAGCAGTTTCCACGCAAGGTTTCACCCACGGCGTAGCGGGTCTTGTCTAGCTGTAGCTTGGGATCACCTTCAGGTGGATCTGCCAGTAGAAAGAAGAGCAATTTCAGCATTCGATACACGGTTAAAGGCCGAGTAAGATAAAATACGAAGCAAGATTTTGTTTAGTAGATATGCCTAAACATCATGCACATGTTATAAGTATAGAATTTTTATTAAAATGACTTGGTTAAACGCGGAATTGTGCTTCTTTTTAATGACGATTATGAATATTTATTATTAAAGACTTGGTTATTTCAGTCGAAGATGAGTGCAAGGTAGCTTTGAAAGATGGGGGTTATATAAAAAATTATATTACGTGGAATGTTGTAGTGTGTAATAATGTATTCGTTATAAACACGTATCCAATAAGTAACTATGAACGTACATAGACAATAAAACAGGATACATAACACAGACGCGCGGCAAGATTTTTTCTTGTTCAAAAGACACAGGAAGATGAATCACAGTGTTCCTAAACATCGGCAGATAAAATTCAGACGTCGGGGAATCACCCAAAAGAAATAATGCAAAGTTGCCAGCCTTATATTTCCTCATATAAAGTATGTAATAAAACTTTAACGCGTGTTACTGTAGTGGACAAGAATGACCTCCTTAAACTCGCAGATGTGCCTGACAACTAGCGAACAGATTAATAAATACTGCTTGAAGTTTTTGTTTAGAAGTTGCTCACAATGGCAGGAGGTTTAACAGCAGTCCTATCGCCGTGCGTACGGTACATTCTATTACTTCATTCAGTTTGATCTGACGTCATTATAGCAGAAATGTGAGGAAGAGTGCAATGTACATCTCTTTTGTGTTCGTGAGCATGAAGTTATGCCCAATACAGAGACATTCTAATGCACATGCTCGAAACGATGTCATTACCACAGGCAGTATACCTCAGGTACATCAGCCTCGCAGCTTAACCAAATCTCAGCGAAAGTACATACATACATACACACACACATACATACATACATACATACACACATACACATACACACATACATACATACACACACACATACCTACATATACACATACACATACACACATACATACATAAATACACATACACACACACACACACACATACAGTTACGTAGGCACGTGCGTACCGACAGACAGGCAGGCAGGCAGACATGCAGACGAATTCCGCATTTATTCCTTTATGTATTTTCTATGTCATAATTATGATAATTAAATATAAACATTAGCTACCAAATTTCTCATTGTGCTCTGACTGAAAAGATGCGATTTCAGCTATTTAAATATAGATGTTACTTTACATACTAACAAGTTTAACGTAAAAAAATTGTCTCCTCTCATGCAGAGCATTCATTTGTTTTGAAGGTTCCCGGAACAAAGAGCTTTTTTTCTTAAAGCAATAAGAAAATGCTTTTTGTAATCGAGATGAAGTGTGTTTACTACGCGGTACGAACTCGATTTTTAAATATATTTCAGGTCAATCACGATATTTAAAGAGTTCAACCGCATTTTAATCACTTCATTTCTGTAATGAGTTAGTTCTACAATCGATATTGTAAAATTAAATCAGGTACCTATTGCATTTTTAACAACTTCTGAACACGTAATATTATACCCACATAATTTAGTGGGTCAAGTTTTGGATAATTTACGTTATTACATTTCCGTAACTACTCAAAAGTAACAAAAGTAACAAACATTTCATGAAGAATTTTTTTGGATAAAGTTACGGTGTTACCGCCCTGCTACATTTCACATGCATGCAAATTTTCCATAAGTTTTCGACATCACCAGAAAGCTATACCGTGACGTCACCATGTCACTACATTTCATTCCGAAAACAAACAAAAATAATCCCAGTCTTTTTCGAAGTTATTTTGCCACATTAACTTGCACCATCGTACATTGCGTGGCAATAACATCGATTTAAAAGAAACGTGCCAGTGAGCGTCAGTATCTACATTACTCAAGGCATAAGATTAGAACTTAGAAATACTGTCATAAGATCGTGGACATCCATGTAACGTTATTTATATATTTATCTTTATAACATCAAACAACGGGATATCCACGCGAACTCTGTATAATATCAAAGAACAATGAGGTATCCACGAAAAATCTACATTTTGCATAAGGACTGCTGAGAAATACAATGAAGCACTGGAGCAAGGTATATTAAATCGCGTATAGAGACAGGGAAGGCAAACCTACAAATTCTGTGCCAGTCATTTGTTTTGTCCTAATAGTTCCAGACACTGCGACTGTTTGAACCTTTAAGCTTATATCTGATAACTCTGATTTATATTTGTAGATAATGGACACAATTCTTGATCACAGGAACCTAAAATTATGTGTAAGATTTCAGCCTTGTTAAATTACTTAAGCTTGATCAACTGCGTGATAAATATCGTGGTTCGTTCCCAGAAGTTCCTTTATTATGTTAGACTAAATAACTCAAAGAACCAGTACAACACAGAGTTATTTCAGAGCGCAAAACGTTTTGATTGTTCTTGTGAAATCCAGACATATTGAACCGATTTGGTGGTCTAATACTAATATAAACGTTCGTAGCCATGTTATCGATACTTCAATCCCTATAAAATGAATCTGCGTAATTACAATAATCGTAAGAAACTAATGTTAATTGTTAGCGTATTTTCATCATTTTACACTTAAATAAACAGAGCTGAATGAGTCCAACATGACAACACAGAAATTAAAACAAAGGGATAGCTTTCCATATTAAAATATTTAAATTAAATTCCCCAATATGTTTCCATAACGCAGTAATTGTTGGGCATTCTACAGTGAAACAGTTGTGCGTTATTTCAGACGGTATATACTCGTACATCAGCAAGTCCGGACGAAATAAGCCGTCAAAAGCAGACTTTCCTCGCCGCAAGGCAGCAGAACAATTCCGCTGGTACTTGCTCGGGAAAAAAAAAGAGGTTTGCATCATCCCTGCAGCAGCAGCAACAGCAGTAAAACGAAGACTGCATTCTCTCCCTAATTTCTACACCAAATTAAAACAAGCAGTTGGAATATAATTTAGGACATTCAATTTCCAACAATCCACAAAAATTTCGTTTCAAAATGAATTGCAAGTATAAAACAACTTCAGAGGCAAAATTATGAGATTCTATATATTTCACTCTAATACGCATATTTTGAAATTTTAGTTATTTTTGGAGTAAAAGTAAGGAACATGAAAATAAAAGAACTGTTACATTAGTAGAGCACTATGGGCCCAATTTCATCTTCAATGGTTCTTAAGGTAAAACATTCTTGATTAAAATATATCCATCGAATATTGTTTTTTTTTTCAGTACAGAGATATTGTTATTTTAACATTTGACGATATTTACTTTACTGTGAGTATCACACAAAATACGCAAGAAAAGTTTTTGGACAAAATTCATAGTTTTAGTGTTAAATCCAGCCTACACATACCAATCGTTTATCAGACTGGAGAACACATTACCTAAGCGTACTTAACTACTAAGAGCTTACTGCAGCGAAATCACTCGAAATTTCTAAACCCCATGAAAGCTTCTATTGTGTCTGCCCTTCAAAAATCTATACAATGCGACAGCTCCACTCACATTTCACTCAACGTCGATGTTTCAGACGCTGTCGCAGTACCTATCTATTCCTGAAATATTGTGACGTCTTGTGACGCAACACAGTTTCGTAACAAATAGAAGTATACAGTTGACAGGATGATGCTTTCAGACAAAGTTTCCCTTTCTCGCCTTATCTGCACCCCGTTTCTCCTCCTGCTTCGCTGTTCCATTCCGCAGCATCATACTTAACAGATGACCCGTTTCCTTATACCACCCCCACGCTGCCTCATGCATCAACCACACGAAGCCTGATGGATTGGCTGTGGCATTATAGTAGACAGATACACTTTCCTGCAAGACTCCCGCAGATTTCTAATGGCGTATAACATCATTTGTGCAGTCATGTCCTAAAATGATGTGGAACCAAACATTAAAAAAAATATTTGTGGTAAAAATGTCATAAAAATGGGCTGGGAGAGGGGGGATACAACGTAGAAATGAGGATCATAAAGTATCATTCAGGGAAAGATGAAGGCTTCTTCTTTGCAACTTATTAGTTTTGTTCAAGTTATATGGGTCAAAACGTTATTACTGAGGGCTCACGGAATGAGAAAGGACCCAATATACCCCATCAGTTCAATTACTGCTCTCTGACGAGACGAGTTTCAAACTGCAGCGAGACCAGAAATCATATCGCACCTTGGTTCCGTCGATATTATTCAACGATAGTCATTTTGGTCTGCGGCATAATTATTTACAGAGACGAACCAAAATGTTTAAATCCACCCGGATTTACTAATTTTTATGTAGACCTAGACCTCAAAATGTTCAAGTCATTTGCACATTTATTTTAAAATTAATAATCATAGACTTGCTATTGTTATCGGCCATTAAACAACATCTGGAGTGTGTAAATGTTACAATGTAGGATGCAGTGGTCTAAGTATACTTTTGTCTTTGGGTTCACATCGGGAAATAGAAAGAATGGTAACATAACTCAATGCACTATTATACTCAGCAATAACGAGGGTTGTAGTTACGCATATGAACCTGCTGGTTCAGTACGGAAAACAGGCACAGGTACTTACTGAACAGGAGTTGGGTGATACGGTTAGGGGCGTTTTGAATACAGTTGTGAAGAACAGAGGAAGCCCTAAACTCTCCGTAAAGTAGACAGCGATTTTTCAGCTGCCAGCTATTAATTAAAACCTAGTGAAGAAAATACTTGGACTCTAAAAACACGTGACCCTCAGGGTCTATTGCTACTTTCGTGAAAAATGGGACTTTCAAAGATTCAAAAATCATAAGAGATATGGTAGACAGAAAATCAGAGAGTGACTGTGATGAGTGATTTATAGAGTGGGCCAACATGGAGGCATGGAAGTGCAGTCTGTATTAACATTAAACCAATATAAGGCGAGTGGCGAAACTTTAAGAATTATTAGTTGCTGAGAGGTAGCATAAGGATCGCCTTTTGTGAGGTGTAAAGCCAGCATGTGTACAGAAGTTAATACAATACTCAGCAGTGACAATAGCCTTCCAAGAGCAATAACGTAAAATTCCTTGATGTATAATTTAGGAAGCTATTCACGAAATGTCTCCACTACTTTATTTGCAGAAACAAAAGAGAAGAGCTTTATAATGTCGTAGAAATTCTAAGCACATTTATAGTCTCGCATAAGAAACCATTAAATGTACCCACATTTTGAATTTAGAATGTGTCTGTTAGGTCGATAAAATGAAGACAGTCTAAAATAAATAGGACATTAGAAAACGTCTGAAAAGAAACAAATGCTAACACAATACGTACTGTGTCCAAACATTTGATGGTAATCTGACATTTTGAAGACAGGGGTTTGGAGAACAGGACGATATTAACCCTTTGAATCTACTGGTTACTAAATGTACAGCAACGTTTGGTATTAAACCTCTGCATTTGAATGCTTAATTCGTTCGTGTGTTCCGTACGATTTCCACAACCAACAGCGATTTTGCTCCTTCACAATATTCACCGTTTGGTCATCAAATTACAGCAAACTTTTTTGATAGGCGATACAAACTGAATGTTTAGACATAACTTAACAAATTCATTTTCCTTTTAAAGTTTGAAAATGTTCTACGTTGATGATAACTTATACGGTAGTTAGTCAAAACAAAGTATCGGGTAACATGTAAAAATATCAGACGTCATGATATAAAAACAATTCGTTGCACAGCAGGGTAACTGCCTAGTGCAGCAAGAGATCTCCATACAGAGCGACTTGACAGGCAGTTAGTAACACATTAACAAGACAAGCAACGTACGCATAATGTAACAATGAAGCGCGTTTGTGTAACTATTGTTGTAGTGGAAAAGCAATGAGTATTACACAACCTGTGTGTGTGTGTGTGTGTAGAGCCTTCGGTATCCAGCATGCATTGCGCATGAGCCATATTATCATCTGTGGCCTGCCCCTCTCTGCTATATTTTTTCACATTATCTCAGAAATGACATGATTTTCGAATAAACGTTACTGAACATAAAATGTGTATTTCGAGTTTCTCTACAACGTTTGTCTGAAACATTTAAATATACTCAAACAAACCTATTTAAAATCCAACCAGTGTCTGCCGAGTTCTTCCATGGGGACGGATGGGCGGAGGGACATGACGAAGCTAATAGTCGTTTTTCGCAATTTTGCGAACGCGCCGTAAAACGTACACAATGCCTCACAATCTCCTACGAATTCTATAATAACGTAACACAAGAGGAGCGAGTTTATACCTTGATGACTACTACCGCTGTGATAATCGTAACTGCTCACTTGAAAGTAATTAGTAATATTTGTATTTATTGACTATTTTAACTCTGAACCAAATTTCACATTATCTCTAGTAATTAATACATATCGCCATCAAACCGAGAGCTACTAAAAATTTCGCACGTTTCCATATTGTTATCCTATATTCCACACGAATATTACCCGGACAAATGCTGCATATTCTTCAAGATCCATCTTCCTACAACCACGCGAAGCACTAACCTAGGTAGCGTTGTTGTGGTTCTCAATTACAGGTTCGCGATGGCATCTAGTTGCACAAAGTTCAGCCTTCGTGAAAATCAACCAAGTGACCAAAAACACTAGATGGACGGACACAAACGGTTTAAACATTCAAAGAACGCAGTATGTGGCATGGTATAGCGTGTATTCATATACAGAGGTTCGTAGCATTTGGCTTAGACAAAGAGGGAGAGTGTTAATTTCATAAACCTAATTTTCTCCTATTCAAGAGTGATATTACGCTGAAATGCCTGTTGTCGGTATCCCTAATAGGTAATACTGTCCGTGCAATGAATAGTTCACGCTGATAAAATGCTTTCACACATTTATGTATGTCCAACAAAAATTGTATGAGCTCGTTAAAATCAGAAAAGTCGTTCTTTTACCACAGTAATACAAGAACATTTCTCGCATTATTCTGTACAGTTAAACTAGAAAGCACTGATATATAAAATACCTATGGCATATCCAATATATGGTTTTAGCGGCAAATACAGTAATGAAAGGCAGACAACAATATTTTGTTCGTTAAATGTCAAGTTTGAGAGGTTAGCATTTGTCGCAAGGTAAAATCGGTTAGCAATTCATTTTCGTGTTCTGAAGTTTCTCGTTTTAATTCTCGGACACGATATCCGATAGTCTCGTTAAAATTCTCGTAGCTTCTCTCATTTTCTTCAAGTAAATTTCGAGACAATGCACCAAATTCGGCTATGGTAACCTCCTTCCACTTTACACCTAATTCATTATCCTCGTATCATACTGAAATTCAAAGGTGTAGTCCAAGCTAGTGACAGTGTCATTAAATAAACAAATGGAAGCTTCTTGTCCTAAGTATGGCATAGCAGCTTCATGTCAGTAGCTATAGACTGTCAATGTATGAAAATTAATTCTATACGCCGCTTACAAAATCAGTAACCTAACACAATGACAACTGCTGCAATCGATTGTATACGCAAATGAATGCATATGGATGTATTTTCGACAATTACACAGGTCTACATTTTATGTAAAATTTGTCTGGGCCGTTTATAGCGTGTGGGTAATGAAGCCAGCATGGGGATGCGCTAATGAAGCAGCAGTGCAAACCCCCCCCCCCTTCAATTTACTTTACCATTGAAGCAATCGAATGGAATCTCATTTACATGGTGTTACAATTCACTGAACCTGGAACATGTACATCCAAAGAAGTTAATCAAGGCTAAGTAACCAATTTAACGCATATTTGCCAATTTATAAATGAAAATTCTCCTTGCATGTGAAATAATATACAGCTTTTCACGAATTGTTTTAATGTGGCTCTAAATTTGAAGTGCAGATGAGTTTTCTATTTTCTTCCGTGTACAGACTCACACGCTACAAAAACACGTTTTGAATAATCAGCTTATCAGAGCATGTGCAGCCTGCACTTTAGTTTAGGCAATTTTATGCAATAAGTGATCAATTTCATGTAAAAAATTTACCGGCCTAGTTGGTCACAATTTTCTTCCATTCATGGTAAAACTCGAAATTATTATTTCTTTGGTAAAGTACGTAATGTCTTAAAATACAGCCAATTATACAGGGGGGAAGGGACCAGCATCACTAAAATAATTTTAAATTTGAATAAGCAGTGTATCGGAATGACTGTTTTATTTCAGAAAAAATGTATTAATTTGGGGTAAATATAAGACAGAAAACCTGAAATGGGAAGCTGCGCAAATGAGATCCCAAACGATCATTGTTAGGTCTAGCAGCAGTGGCCGCTAAAAAAGGCGCTGACATCCACCACATATTAAACGCAAACAGTATATTAGTAGATATAAAATAGTATCAGAAGAAATGGAGAGATCGTAAGAAACAAATGGAAGGACATCTTCTGCTGAAGCTAACTTTTCTGTAGTAATCTCGGGGACGACCGATATGGAACGAACTAAAGAAAGATGGAAAACCAGGAATGCCTTGCAATTGAAGCCAAGAAATCTTAGGACCTGAATTTTCACTATATACGTGATTATCATCATCATCATCATCATCATACTATTTATGATTTTAAAGGAATCATTTTGTTTTACGGTTTGTTAAAAGAGGCGATACGAAATGGAATACACAGAAAAAAATATGACAAATTTGAAAGGTAAAGGTCACTATAGAACAGGCCCAAAAGGCCCAGGGGCGAGCAGAGGTATAGCTTTACAATTTCTTCAAACTTGAAGCTATAAGCGGGTGGGTGGTAAACGACACGCTCCAGCCGATTTACTTCCGGGGAAAAAATATTATTAATTTTAAATATGCAAGAGCAGTAAATCGTATGTACATGGACACACATTTACATTCCTGCTCCGACTCTGTTCTCTCAACCACGATCTTAGCTTCAATTCTGAAGGCCAGCGATTTCCCCTTCTGTTCCTGCTATTTGATACATATTTTCCCTGTCTGAAACCACTCTCAGTAACGTGAAGAGTAAATGTACCATAAAGTACTGTATGAATAATGTACATTTTAATTTATAAACTGTAAAATATCCAAGCGAGAACCCCAACCATAAGGACAGAAAATACAGCATAACTACACTTCAGTAAGGGCATAGAATCATTAGCTCTCGTACAAAGAAAAGGGGACACATATTTGGCCTCCATTTACTCGAAACATTTCAGTCCATTAATTACTCCAACCTTCAACACTAAACACCTTCTATAGCTCAACAGATAAGGGGTAACACATTACTTTTCGCTGTATATAACTACTCTCCTGCTTTTGCACCCCTCCCGTAGAATTTATCGTGAACCAGCTCGCTGTGGCAAGCAGCTATATTTCATTTTCAGCGTTCAAAATCATAAACATTAAATTACATCACTTCAGCGTCAGTTGTAAGTCATCCTATAATTCTATCCGCATTTTCTTTACTGTGCTGCAGCCTACTGTGTTCCTCAAGTGGTTTAATATCCGCCAACTGTAACGAGATAGCAGAATTTCACCAAACCCATTTTCAAGGAATTTAAAAATCACAAATACACATCCAACAGAAGATAAAGCAGGGTTCTGCATCTTCAGCCTGTGGAATATTTGTTTTAAAAAAACTTTTAAAAACTTGGATTTAAGGCTACGTTATAACCAAAACCCTACCGAGTAAAAACTTTTCCCTCCATTTTAGCAATAATCAGGTCGTCAAGGTTTACCTTTAAGTGCAGGTAAAGGCCTGTTTCTACATATGTGCTAATTCATTAAATGGAATACTCTGAAGAACTTCACGCCCCTATCGTCTCATTTTACAAGAATGTCAGCTATCTGCTGGATACACGTTGTGGACAGCCGGGCTGTAAGCGACAGTGAAAACGATAATCCCAGCCTCTAACGGGAATCGAATTTTAGTCGTCCAGCCCATGGACATGACAATACACTGACAACACAATCCCATATACTAGGCCTAGCTGGTAAAATATTATTGTTTTATCTGAAAATTAACTCCCACATATTGGCATTAGTAAAAATACAACATGCAGACTTTTATACTCGTATAAAGAATATTAGTTCACTTTTTTGTAGAAAGTGTCAATTTGTTTTCCAGCAATGTGCGTTTAGCTTCTTGGACACCATCAAATCTGTTAGAATAAAAACATAATTGTCTACAAATTTTCCCCTATATAAGTGTTTTCGTTTTTTGTAAATTCGGTGGTTGTTAGACATTTAAATATTCTCTTCCAAATAGATTGTTTGTAGAGCGTCCAACGAAACGGGAAAATGTTGCAGGCAGTCTTCATTTAATTCTGCTGCGAAAGAAAGGTTCTTGCGCTTCTCGCTCCGTGATTTTCACAAAGGCAGCCTCCTTGTATGAGGACTTATTAATATTAGTCTTCATCAAGTGAAGATACAGCGACAGAATACAATGGTCTGTTTAAAGCACTATGTGACCTTTGCTTGGACGGGCAGAAAACCCTCCCCTAGAAATGTCCTGCAGAATAACCAAATAACATCCGAAACAAACTGGCCTAAGATCTTTTTAGAATTATACTCTTTCCACTCTTGCTTTGTGTTCCTCTTTACCACATGTGGTGACTTTCAACTTCACTATATGTCCTTTATATAGTAAAGTAAAAGGTAAAGTGCACCCTTGTACAGGGATTGAGACTCTCTACAGGTCGTGTGGCCCAGAGAGGGAGTAGAGGTATAGCACTAATTTTTCTTGACCACGGCATTGGAAGGGGGTGATGGGTCAGCGTCACTCCCCGGCCGCTCTTTACCCCCGCGAAAGACCCGGTGCCCATTGTACGGGAGGCTGGGTGGGCCCCAGGGCCGGTCTGGACACGTGCAGAAAATCTCGACCCCACTGGGATTCGATCCCCGGACCGTCCAGCCCGTAGCCAATCGCTATGCCGATTACGCTACACGGCCCTGTCCTTTATATAGGCTCGCGATCGAAACCTGATTTCGAATTTTCTTCGCTTTGACAATACATAAAGTGGAGTGGTAGGTAATCCAGCAACAATTCCGCCCCTTGCGGCAGAAGGGAAAATTAATTAAAGAACCCCCCCAAAAAATACAAAGTCTTCTTGGGCTCCGTGGACCCTGAAGAACAGTCTCCTTCGAAACGTGGGTATTTCATATACAATCCCAGTAATATTTAATCCGCCTCAGCATCATGTGAGAATTTTTAGTTTCACAGTTAAGATCGTTCTTCATCGGTAAGCAGAAACACACAAGCCCATGTATTGCTACGATACTGCACACACACACGTGCATACATACATATATATACACATGTCTCCATAAAATCCCTCCACGCAAGACTTCTCTCCTTTAAGACATTACTAGCTGCCCAAGAATTTTCTTGCACTTTATGAGAAAATTATCTTTCCCATGTGAGGTCGGTACGTGATACACGATGAAGATACTTTGCCATTACACCCGACTTGATGACATTTCACGCTTGTTCTTTTTAGTTCCCGCATGCTTCATATTTGTTGGGAGTCAAATTACTGTTTCGAGAGTCAGAAAGTGACCAGTCTACTCCTCCATTTCCTACCATTTACTATTTCTTATTAACACATATCCTTGGAAAACGACTTTGGCTTCCAGCTCGTGAGATTTCATCCAATAAGATGACACTTATACAGTGAAGAGAATTTTCTCACCCACTTGATGTCCCTATAAAAAGGATTTCTGAGTGCGAACATCTTAAACGACACCCTTAAAGACTCTACTCATGTACGTGATCATGTGGAAGGAGTCACTGAGGATCCGAAAGTTAATATTCTTGTCGTAATTTGGCAGTCACCAGGCCTACCTATATTGGCTCCCACCCAAGCGAATGAGAGTTTTACGGCTCTCATGATCTGTCATTACACGATAGGCTTCCTGCTAGAGACCAAAGACCTTTCCTGAAATTAAATTCTATAACCGACTTGTCTGGCATGAGTAATTAACTCATTTATGTGACTCATCTCTACTAAGGACGTTGATGTCTCGCGTTTCTAGAATGAGACTTGTTAAAGTATGAAAAATAAGCCTGCGGTCATAACTTGCAGTGGACACTAAAGAAAGGCGTAGTTGTGAATTAAGTTACTGTTCTTTAGGAATTAGAAGGTGTTTTTTACGTGGATGCTCGCTTTGGCATTTCGCGAACCTTTTCGCTTGCACTCTCGTCAAAAATAGCAAGAAATGAAATAAATATGTTTATGGTACATTTATGTTCTAAGAAACAGAGTCAAATAATTTCCTCCTAGAACCTATCCCAAATTTTAAAAATCCATAAGTTATAATTCATCATTTAATACAGAAAACTTCATCATGATAAGCAAAGTGATAATTTTGTCATTCATTCTTTATGGCTGTTAAACAAGGTATCTTAATTTTAGGGAAAAATATGCATTACAGGTGCTCGATGAAGCCGTGATCAGAAAACGTTTGGACCCACGAATTCCAAACCGACGAAGAATCTCATTATTTATAAAAGCCACTAACATTATTAGGACAGTGAAATTTGGGAGGCAACAACAGGAATGTCATGTGGCTAGATTGTGGAAGAGAAGAAATATTTACATAATTTGATGCTGAACATTCATGAAGCTACAGAAGAAATGACGGAAGAAAAAGAAAGTGTATCTGACGGAAAAACTTCATGGAAACGGCTCACTCATGTGGAATAGTGGATTTTGTCATCACCGATGTTGCACTTTCAGGCTGTCCAACCCCAGAATTAGTTAGAGAATGTAAATGTAATATTCATATACTTTCCAGTAACAAATAATTTACAGTGTAAATAAAATAAAACAAGTGGGGAAAGCAAATAACAATAGCTTGGTAACCGAATGGCGGTCCCGCTGAAACTAAACAGTTATCGACATAGAAGATAATGGGGTAGAAAAGGGTGGAGCGTGAATTCTGCCTACCCCAAACATATAAAAATCTTTCTCCGCCGCTGGCTTCATTTAGATATGGGTAATACAAGGATGGCTCTAGGCTCATAAGGAAAGATTAATTTGACCCTGCGATCTCAACGGACCAGTGTGTGGTGTGAAGTATGGGACAAAGTCTTTGACCCCATAGCACGCTTACATCATTATTACTAACGGCAGCATCAGTGGTTAGATGGAGGAATAAAGTTCAACGAACTGGCCGTTTAATGAACGTCGGTTGTCAGCCTCTATGCCGTCTTCGTCCTTTTCTCCATTTCAGCTGCATAGGAAAGAATTTAATGTTGTCTTTTGGGTAGGCTTCTTATTACAGACTTAAGCATGTCAATACAAAAACCTTACAACTTTTTGTATTGACATGCCTGAGTATGGTCTAAGTACAGGCCGAAACATGCAGCATACATGCAAGGGTAACAATTTTAATTAAAATAAATCTGTGTTATGTTAGACTGTATAGGTGTAGTTTGTTTAGCCTCTTCCGGTTCAACAATTTAATAAAAACTGTGCCTGAATTCAGCAGAGGTGCCATTTTCTGTCCAGAAGGGACCCAGGCATATAAATCGTAATTTACAGTGGAGCAGATGTATGGGTTTACGCATTTACTCCTCGATATTTGCTGAAGTAAAGGGTAAATTATCAAAAAACAAACGTTTCCACAGTTATGTATATTTGAATTAGTCCTTGTCAATACCACGTACAGCTATACAAAGTCTGTAATACAAGCTATACGCTAATCACGAGTTTCGCTGGCCTGTTTGTAGTGTCCACATCGTCTACACGATTTACCAGTGAAATGTACTCTGATGGCAGTTATTCATGGTATTTTTGTCACCTCTTCACACATAAGACGAATCATGAGATGAAGCAAAACCCGCCTCCTCGGTAGTGTTCCTGTAACAAACCTCACTGAAACTTGACCAGGTCTCCTCAGGATTTTTCTCTCGCCAATTTGCAGTCACAACAAACAAGTTTTCGCAGCCGTCTGGTTGAGGATTCCGATCTCCTGTTTCGTGACGCTGCGTCGATGGGTAATCGGATTCCGACGTTGCGATCCACGCACTCTCCTCATTTTCACGAGCACACAGATCTTAGCATTGGAAGATTGGTACAACACGTTGTCTTGAAACATCTTCTAGGACCTAGAGCCCTTTCAAGATGAGGATAACACGTTGCTTCGAAACATCTTCTAGAACCTAGAACCCTTTCAAGATTACTATAACACGTTGCTTCGAAACACCTTCTAGAACCTAGAGCCCTTTCAAGATAAGGATAACACGTTGCTTCGAAACATCTTCTAGGACCTAGAACCATTTAAAAATGAGGATAACACGTTATTTCGAAACGCCTTCTAGGACCTAGAGCCATCTAAAGATGAAGATAACACGTTGCTTCGAAACATCTTCTAGAACCTAGAGCCATTTAAAGAACTGGATAACATTGCTTCGAAACATCTTCTAGGACCTAGAGTCATTTAAAATGAGGACAACACGTTGCTTCGAAACATCTTCTAGACGTACAACAATCTGACGATTGAACGTTAGGTGCCTCGAAATGTCGGGATCCGATTACCCATAGACACGCTATTAAATGGTAGAGAACCATACCTCCAGCTACACGGCAGCAACGTCTGCTGTTGATGTGTCATGGCCGCTGCCTCATATCACGGTTTCATTTCAAGATAAACTTACATTTTCACACCGTTACCTAAAAGCACAAGGCAGCTGATCCTCAAGACAACAGTTACATTCACACATCCTTATTGTAACACGCACCACATTACGACAGCAATTATCACGTGTTTAAGCCTAGATCGAGACTCTGAAACTTCTGCAATAGATTACAGTATAAAATATTTTGAAAAGTTCCGTGATTTAGGAAAGGCCGGAGGCATCAACACACCATCTCAATTGAAGAGCTCGACAATGTGTTCACAACTAATTAAGTTGCTACTAGTCGGCAGACAGTGCAGAGTAATTAGAGAGGTATCAGAATATGGCGTTATCACAATATGGGTAAGTCAATATAACTTTCTTGTGTCAACAGAACACAGATAGGCTGCCGTTCAGATAACATTAACGCTGGGCTAACGTGCAGGAGGGGTAACGAACATGGCAATAGTTCGAACATGGCTTATTTTATATTAAATTAACGATAGGATGAGAGTGTATATTGGCCTTGGGGCTATTGCTCTACATTATTGCATTTCACGGAAACCTGGAAAGAGTTGCTTATGCAAGTTTCCTCCTCTACGCAATTTCTGCTTTACGTGTATAACAAAGATTTATTTTACACCCCTACTCTCTTTTTGCCTTTCATCAAACACTAAACCAAAACACCCGACGGGAAACTAAACCTAGAAGGAGAACTTCAATCCACGATTTAAAACACATTAAATGTTTTATCTCTCTCTTTTATTAAAAAACCGAATGTTCTACGCTATCTCTCTTGTGACGCACGTGGCTCAGTATGACCCGAACTGACTGCATGTCATGTCTTTTCGCTTGTTGGAATCACTGACGTCGGGTTACGCTGTTGTAAAATTCATGGAAAAGAAATGACGTGAGCTGTTGAAATGCTGCTTTTGTAACCCTTTTTTTAAATTTTACTGCTAGCTTTTTTCCTACGTCATCATTATTTTCGTCGTCGTCATCATCATCTTCACCATCTCTTTGTTCACTTAGCTTGACTACGAAAACTTCAATACATATAATTTACACATTATTTGAACAAGAACCAAGGAGACCGACATCCTCAGGGTACTGCCATTTGCTGTGATCCAACATTGCTACCACTTCAAGTTTAGGGGAAAAAATAACCTTGGTATATCATTTGTGGGAGGGAGTTATTTGCCATCACCAGGTCTATTATCATTGTCTCAGCGGAAAGTAGGGGAAGAAACAACGAAAACATTTCCAGATCTACATTTTCTTCTGTTTTTGAATGGTGGAAAAGAATGGAAAAGTATTTCCATCCAATGAAAAGAGAAATTAAAAACCTTGGGCGCTGTTTTTGAATCGTTTGTTTCTTTTGCTACATATATATGCTTATTTATTTATCTATTTATTTACTTAACATGCTAGCGAGAACGCCTGTTTTTAGATCAGGTTCTGCCTAGATATACTGTATTGAAAAGAAATTATTTACGTATTTATTTATTTTAAAACTCTTAAAAATGTATTAATTTTTAGGTTCAGTTCCGCAGAGCGGTGTCAAAACCAAAGACAACACAATTTTATAGGAATAAACTTACACTGAGATGAAATGGAAAACTAACGACAGGGACCGCGTCGCGGCCTGGTTTTCTGATAAGTAAATAGTACAAAATTTAAAAAAAATGCTTACCTAATAATACAGTGCAATGGAAATATATATTCTCGTTCACTGCTGTAGACCCCCCCCCCCCAAAGAGAACCACCGATCTAATGAAAATCTGTTAAAAATACGGGCGAAGGATCAATTTCCGAAACGCCGTACATGTACATAAATTGTAGTGGTTCAAAATTTGGAACTTGCAATTATTCATAATTTCCCCTTAAGGAATTACTAGTCTCTTGACAGGTAAGTCTGATGGTAGGTTTGCTACCTTTCCGCCTCCAGACAGCCTGGTTATATTCAGGCATTTCCTCCATATCAGATGAAAAGATTATACCGTCGTGTCTCGGTTCTCAAAGTCTTGTCTGTAAGAGCCGGGTGCATCTCGGACAGGTTGCTCTATTTCACACCATAATGATAAAGATATTACTGTTAAAATATCCAATTTATCCAGAAACAGAAGTTATTAACAGAACTTTAACACCCTATCAAGTTCAAAACCACGCTAGACTGAAAATATACAACACTTTTATGTGACCTGCTTTGTAATAAGATGCAAAATTTGGGCAATTACGAGCACAAGATAATTGAAGATACTGTCAACAGAAATGAAATGTATGAGAATAAGGGCAAACTACACATGGAAAGATTACAAGACTAATGAATATATTTTATCAGAACTTAAAATTAACGCAGTTTAAAGAAAATTCAAAATAACAGACACAAATGGGTACGAAATGTTCTGCGAATGAACAGAGACAGACTGCGAAACTTCACTATCAACCACGTGGGAAACGAAGCCAAGGACGACACCTCAGAAGATTTCTTTAATGTTAATTGGATCGCAACAGGTCACGAGGCCTAAAACCTTGCCAGCTACATTATGATGATGATTATGATTATGATATGATGATATAGTGATTAGCCACTTTGCAATCTAAGTTTACAGCAACGAATGGCAAGACGATTGATGAGTTGTAAACTGAACGTGTTTCGAAGGTAAGGGTGGTGACTTAGTACAGCAACTACAACAGCGTTTGCCTGAACGGACTGCGGAAAAACAGAATAAAAGACTGCCTTTGTCGGGGTTGGGACTTTAATAGGCGATGTCACAGATAGAATAGTTCAAACTTACTTCTATGCCACTGCGTGATATATACATATACATATATATATATATATATATATATGTATATATCACGCAGTGGTAGTTGTAAGGTGTATGTATACACACTCACACACACACTCACACACACACACATATATATCAGATAAGGTAGCAAAATATTAACAATAATATTTGTATCGAGGATCGAACAAAGTCATAAGACTTCAGGTCAATTAAGTTTCAAAGCATGAAAGTTGGACAACAGAATACTGTTATAAATAATACGTTTAACAACATGATGTTTTGAAAAGTCATGGCAGTGGAAATCATTATTTTGGTCGGGTGGGCTATGAAAAGTTGGACAAGTCTTGTGAAAAATGAAGAGTATTACAGAGAATCGAAAAGGAGGGGAACATTCTACATATATTAGAACGAAGGTGGGCTCACTGGATTGGTCACAGCTTGCGTATGGCCTGCCTTCTAAAACGCGTTATTTAAGGAAACAAAGAAGGAAAGATATCAAGGATGGGAAGAGGAGGAAGAAGACGTAAGCAGCTACTGGAAGGCCTTAAGGAAAGGAGAAGATTTTGGAAATTGAAAGAGACAGAACTAGATTGCATTCCCTGGAGATCTTGCTTGGTAAGAGGCTATGGACCTGCCGTCAGACATACCACGTGTTAACGACTTATCATGATACACAGCATTGCGTCGGGTGAGTACAAACGTTACGACACGACACGCTACCTTCGTAATCACGGAAGAAATCGATGCTATGCCCGCATAACGTTTACCGTTCCAATTAAAAATGGGTGGGAAAGACGGGAGTGCCTTCCAGACGCTGAAGAGCCTTCCGCAGTACACAGGTTTTCACTAAACCATGCAGAAGTGACAGACGAGGTCTATAACTGCTTCGCTATGCACTTTTTCCTTCTTTCCGGCTTTATTAAGGAAGTGCTTGCTTAAAAACAGGATACTGGATATTCCGCTAATAAAACGGTCGGTAAGGATTTCTTAAATAACAGACCATAAAACCGAAACTGGCGACTTACTAATGTGCAATAATTGTGTTGTGAGCGAACATGGCTTGAACAGCACAAAAAGAAATACAGTAGAGAGCAAGCATTTTTTGAAACACATATTTACTGTGTATTCTAATTTTATCAAATAACACAATCAGCTGGTGAATCTGAAGTAAATTTATTATTTGATCTCTCCTACACACTTCACTCGCACCGGCTATCTTCAGAGATACCATTTGACTCTACTAAGAGGCACTGAAAACTATAATTCACTTACAATAAACGAAATAAATAAAATAAGCAGTATGGTATAGTTTTGTATTCAATAAGAGAAAGTTAAAAACACTTCCTTATGTAAACTAACGTTAAAACATGCTTTGTTCAGCAGAAATTTATGAATATGATAAAAACGTATTATTATGGGTAACATTTGCTATAAATCGCTCTATGGATAGCATCGAAGAGGATCACGCACGCACGTGCACACAAACACAAATATATACACACACATATTCATATGCGTACGTTGATTTGTGGGTTCTAATTTTATCCTAAATACGGAATTTTTGTAATCCTATATCCATACACCTTGAGATCTATACAACAGAATATGTTTCTAGATCTATACTACTGTAAAACGGAGCGAATCCTCCACAAACAGAAGTCATGAGCCTCTTATAATATGATAGTAAATTATGAGTTGTAAGTTAAGACACGTACTATGTAATATGCATTTAAACCTATGTCGAAACGTCACCAGTTCATTCTTCATTCAAACAAAGCAAGAAACTATGATTCTGTGATGTAGATTGAAACACATATCGCCGTATTTCGTTGGACACATCTGTACTGTATGCTGCAATATTTAAACACCTTCAAACAGAGAAGTATATGTATCATACATGTCAACGCTGTCCACAGAACGATTTATGCAAATAATGTCCATAATAATTCACTTCTGTCATGTATATAACTGAGGGTACGAGATGGAGCAGTGAGGCACTGGGTTACAAGCCGGAAGTTCACGGGTTCGATTCCCGATGGGGTCACTGGGAGTTTTCATTGTATTAATCCTTCCGGACGACTCAACCTCTAACAGAAATAAGGACCAGCATTATCTCCAGGGGGGTAAAGGCTGTTGTTGTCTAGGGCTGACAAAATTGCAAATTCCACGTGCCTATTGCCTAGAAATTCTTGAAGTCCCAGGCCCTGTCCGGACCTGTAAAGGGATTGCCTTAACGTAAGTCGTAACCTGCAATAGTAGGTTAAAGAGAAGAACGTGTAACCCACTACAAGACCAAATTTTTTCGAAGCATTAGTTTCTATAACAACGTCTCACTATACTCAATGCTAATAAACTTCTAATAAAATGTTAGTCTACTCAAAAAACAAACAAATCGTGCACAGGGCTAGAAATTAATTTCCGTTGGATTGTATTAAATATTTATCACCTAAAAACTATTCGAAGACATAAAACAGTAACAGTAACTATATTCTGTTGTTATTTGTCGTTATGTATTTCGCATCGCTAACTTTTATTTTTTTTTATTAAAAAAATTGATTTCTGCAGCAGATAGAAGCAATGCGTTAACAGGTATGGCAGCGTCGAAATTTATCAGTAAAATTCCTGAATACTGCACAGCCGCTTGACGATTTCTGTTATTATAAAACGTCTAATGCCTTACTAATATATACACAGGTTTCTCTAGAAATGTTGACAAAAAATTTCTTTAAACAATAACTCGTTTCTATTTCGACGCGATTTCTAACACTTTCATATCAAAATTTCAGAACAGTTAATATTTAAGTGTATATTTTACGTATGTCCTGTCGGTAACAAGCTGGACAGTCTTAGGGAAACATTACAACTTTAATTATGAGTATGTTTAAAGTAGAGACAGGTATCTGGCATAAAGGGATTCACAATTTAAATCGATCGATAACATTTAATGCAGATCCCGAGAAACATTTCTTCAAAATTCTTTGCAAAATTTCAGAGTTAGAACATGCTTACTGGCACCTGTAACCTCAGTTACTTACGTCGTGCAAGTAACTCGCAAAGGTAATTTGTGTTGCTTCCCTCTTCCAATGTTTGGAATTTCGTTGTCAAACTATTACAAAAAACTTAATGACATTCATAATACTACCTTTCATGATTTGTGCTTATTAATGCAGTTTACTTTAACTGCAAGGGTATGCCGCTCTTTAATTGTGAATGATCAGTGGGGAACTGCGTTGGAGAATGAGGCTGCAATACATTTTACAGTACCCCCTTTAAGTTATTGGGACATGACGCACGACTTACTGACTTAGAAAGCACTGATGACTTGTATATTTGCTCCTACACAAAGCATAAAATACTAAATACTAGTGTTCGTTTTTTGTAGGCACAAATAAGCCTTGCAATTAGTAGACATTGAACTGCACATCCATGATGAAATAAGAAAATCGGATAATATTGAAATTACAATTTTGCCCTCTTTTAAATCGAAGTGGGAACTGTATCATGTGTACAACCTAAACTATGGACTATCCTGAACAAGAAAGTAGCATGATCCTTCGCAACGTCTGCCAAAAAAAAACCTATCAGCATGACATCATATCTAAAAAAAAACTGGAAGTGCCATGTAATTCCTACTTTGTTATTCAACAAGTTAGGAAATGTACTCATAAAGTAACTCTGCCAGTGCGTTCGCTGTTATTTTTTCACACTTCTAATTTGTGAATGCTTATTTTTTTACATTCTCTTCTAAATAGTGTAAAACAGGAGGGGCGGACGGGCTATAGCTTTCAATCATATAAAATCTTACAAACATCTGTCCAATATTTGTCAATAAATGTCCAACAAAATACAACTACACACAGTTTGTTTTATCTGTAAACTGCTCTACATGTTTCGGGTGGTTTCTCCACCCATCATCAGGAGCACAATAACTGTATCTACAGCATCTGGTACTGGTCAACCGTTGTTGCTACCTGTCGCTATCGCAACAAGTAGCAACAACGGTTGACGGCTGGGTAGTGGTTATGCGGTGAAAACGGCTAATTGGTTGACAATCATCAAATTTGTTTTAAACACAATATGATTCAGTATTCTCTGAATTTTCTGTTCGAAACATGTCAATCAATTTTCTG
>Ga0131853_10003912_pt1 | contig 26746 bp, 22 predicted proteins | sample TergutLab28metaG_FD_92764 | JGI IMG/M metagenome (GOLD analysis project Ga0131853, IMG submission 92764) | Labiotermes labralis P1 segment gut microbial communities from Petit-Saut dam, French Guiana - Lab288 P1 (version 2) (version 2) | ecosystem: Host-associated > Arthropoda: Insects >... | reverse complement strand
GGGGTGGGTATGCCCAGGGCGACAACTTCGCCCATAGTAGCCGTATACATTTGGATATCGAGCGGCCGCCAGAGATTTGCCATGTCCAGAAGCTGTTCACCGCGCTGCATCCGCTCAAAGGCGGTGACGTGCTCAGAGAGGACGACGCGACCACCCCCGCCGCCCATATCCTGTCTTTCCGGCAGACGACGGACAATTTCGAGAAGGTAGATGAACGCCTCATTTTCCAAGTTGACGCGCCCCTCCGACCAGTTGATAAACTCCTCTCCGAACAGGAGAACGGTGGAGAGGAAGGACTCTCCCGTCAGCCACTCTCCCAAAATGTACGGCATGTCCGCATCTGCCGTCTGTTCTAAGAGTTCCAGCAAAGCGGCAAGGGTCCACGAGGGGATGTGTTCCACGCTCTCTGCCATGCCGATCATGGTTTGGATGGAAAAGTTATTTGCGACCAGGGGCAAGCTGCCGTCCGGCGCCTCCATTGCGCTCAAAATATTTTGGAAGAAGTCGGAGCGTTGGAGTTCCGAGTCTGCGTCCAGGAAGGGATAGAGGTCGGCTAAAAAGCCTCTCTCCGCCCCAGTGCCGAGGACCCGCGAATCCCCCAACACAATGTCTGGCCCCCTGCCGACGGCAAGCTCCGCGCGAAACCGTGTGAGACCCGCCATCCTGTCCTCGTTCGTGCTGTACATCATATAGTCTGTCACCTGAACTTGATGGGTCTGGCTGCTTCTGTTGAAAGCTACAACTTGCTGGCGCACGTCGGCGGAGATATGAAAGCCACCCAAAGTGATAATTTCCCGCACCGGCACCTCGCTTCGCGGGGTAGGGCTGAGAACGATCAGCTCCGCGTCCGCCCCATGGTCTGTGAGAAGAACCGCGATGCGCCCATCTTCCAAAAAGTTCGCGTGAGAGTCCCACTCAACGACGACACCAGCCTCGGTCCAGTTGAGCAGAACCGTCTGCGCTCCGGTCGTGAGGTCGTATCCAATGAGGTGAATGCGGTCGTCTACGATGACATCAAAGTCGTCCTCCGGAGCGGCGGGGAATAAGGCTTCTGGGGTGGGTATAGAAATCTGGAACGTCTCCCCCCATGTTCCAGTTTCCAGGTGAAGTTCTCGAATGCCGTCAAAGTCAAGGACCAGTACGCGCCCATCTGTCATTTGGGCAAGACTGCGGGCAAAGTCTGTATCCAAGCGCCCACTCAAACTGAGAGTCTCATCTAGTATGTAGACCGCAGCACCTGTCATGCCCTGTGTGAGCAGCGCGATGTGGCCGTCTGTGAAAAGGGTCTGGTTTACCCGAAACCAAGCACCGCCCTCCGGAGCGACACCCTCAATTTCCTGAGAGAAAAGCTCATTCCCGTCCGCGTCAAATTCCGCGTAAATCAGCGCAACGCTGGAAGCCATCATGCTCCACTCCGTGTCGGTGTAGAGGAGCGCATAGTGCCCCTCGTCTGTGATCATCATGCCCACAACATCGATCATCGAAGCGTCTGGCACCAGAATTTCCGTCCGCCGTGGGTCTGTCCCGTCAGCGGCCACGCTCGCAATCACGATTTGCATGGGGGCCTCTTCCCAGGCTTCCCAGTCTGTATCCGCGTCGGGCACCTGCCATGGGGCGAAGAAGTAATAAATCCGATCGCCATGCGCGATGCTCCTCACATTGGAGTATCCCGTCTCCAACTCGAAATACCTCGGCACAAAGACATAATCTGCTGCCGGGAGGGCCTCACTGATTGGGGGACCCTCATCCTTACCCTCGCTACTGTTACTGCTGCCGTTGCCACCGCCACCGCAAGCGGCGAGGGAGAGAACAAGACAGAGGGCCAGTGCAAAGGCCAAAATGCGTGTTTTTGTAAGTGTGCTGTACATAATATAAGTCTCCTTATTCAAAAAAATAACCTTCCGCGGATGATGCGGTCCAACACATCATACCTGGCAGAAGGTTAAGAGAAGGTTAAACCCCTGGGGGAAGTTCATGACAAGTTCAACACGATGGTTGTCCCTTCTTTGCGCTCGCTGAACACTTGGAGCTCCATGTGGTGCTTATCAAAAATGTTTTTTGCAATCGCGAGACCCAATCCATGACCGCCCAAATGTTTCGACCGCGACTGATCGACGCAGTAAAAGGGCTCAAAGATATGGGCCAAATGTTCGACGGGAATCCCGATGCCGCTATCTTCAATGGCAATGTTGCCTGCCGAAAGACTGATCGCCACCGCTCCACTCTCCACATTATATCGGACAGCGTTGTGGACCAAGTTGGAAAATGCCCGCTCCAAAAGCGCTTTATCGCCCCTGATGTGACAGTCGCCCTCGATGGAGACGCTCAGATTTTTTTGCAGAATGTCCTCTCGCAGTTCGTCCAGTATTTTTTCAAAAACTTCTCGTCCACTAAAAAGCTGGGCTCTGTCCTCTGCTCTGTTGTCGAGGAATAGCAGCCCTTCCACAAGCGCAATCAATCGTTCGGTGCTATCTTTCACAACGCCGACCACTTCCCTGTACTCCTCGATGGATGGTTCGGCGTCCATTTGCAGAACCTCGATATTCGCCCGCATAGACGCAAGGGGTGTTTTTAACTCGTGGGCGGCATTTTGGGCAAACAGCTTTTGCGCCTCAAAAGAGCGGTTCAATTTCTCCAGCATGTTGTTAAAGGAATCCGTGAGGCGCGATACCTCATCTATCGTGTTCGGCGGTTCGATGGGTTGGTTGAGATTGTTCGCGTCTACCTCTTCGATTCGCTCAGCCAGGGATTTAATCGGCTTCAAAGCCTGCCCGGCGATGATATATGCGGCAAAGGTCCCAAGCAACACCACCCCAATGGCAATCAGGATGCTGTGGGTCTGGAAATCGCTTTGAGACTGAGAGAGTTCCGCCAGTGCCTCACGGCCGCTGATGTGCCAACCTGATAGTTCCTGTAGACGCACGTGACTCGCATCAATGCGCACCACCGCATCCGTCATCCCAGGTAAAGTCTCAGGCGGCACGAAGACGCGCAGGCTGGAGCTCTCGACGATGTTAGGGGAGAAAACGGCATGTGTCGTAAGGGTGAGTTCCCCGCGCGGGAGAAAGGTAATCTGCCTCGCGTTATAAATCGAAAGCCCAGTTACACCAGTGGCAACCACAGAGAGCGCGAAAGCCGTAAGGAGCGTTATTTTCACCCGCAGTGTAATTCTATTCCACATAATAGCCGCGCCCCCTTGCGTTTTGGATAAAGTTGTCCGGCAATTTCTTCCGCAAGTTGCTCAGATGTACCTTGAGCGAATTAGACACATTGTCGGCCTCGCTTTCCCATATGTGCTCAATGAGTTCCGTAGGCGGCACAGCTACGCCCCGGCGCAAACAAAGATATTCCACGATGCCATATTCCTTTTTGGAAAGGCTAATTTCACTTCCCGAGACAAAGAGTCGTTTGGCCGCCGTGTCAATTCGCACTTCTCCGATTTCGATGACGGCATTGGCGATTTTGAAACTCCGCCTGAGTAACGCCCTCACTCTTGCTTCCAGTTCGCCAAAGTGAAAGGGTTTTGCCAAATAGTCATTGGCGCCTTCGTCAAATCCGGCTATTTTGTCCGCAACCTCGCTTCGAGCGGAAAGGATGAGGACAGGGAGGTCTTTGTTGTCGATGCGGATTTCCCGCAATACTTCCATACCGTCTAACTTGGGAAGGTTCAAGTCCAGTACGACGAGGGCGTAAGTGTTGGAGAAAAAGAGCTCCAGCGCCTCTTCCCCGTCCGAGGCGGTGTCTGCCGTGTATTCCAGTTTGCAGAACCCTTTCGAGAGAGCGGTTTGTAGGGGTTCTTCATCTTCGATAATAAGCAATTTCACGCACCACACACCTCCAGACATGGGCAGTATAGCAGAGGAAAGGTTAAGTTTCGGTTAAGCTATTATACCATAGGCGCTTGCGCCGTAAAAGAAAACCTACATGATACCTGAGATCAAAGAAACTCTAAACATCGAAGAAAAACTGAATATTGTCGCAGCAATGGTAAAGGCCTTACCCGCCTGGTTTGATGAGGGCACCACAATTTCCGAAGTGATGGAAGCCCTTGGCTCTTTTGAGAACACGTCGTTCTTTGTTGCCTATGACAAGCAAGAAGCTCTCGGCTTTATCGCCCTGAACATGCATAGTCATTACACTGCGGAAATTGCGATAATGGCTGTACTGGCCCAGCATCACGGCAGAGGCATCGGACGAAAGCTTGTCACACATGCTGAGGCTTTTGTCGAGGGCGCAATATCGAGTTTCTCACAGTAAAAACAGTAGCCGAGTCAGACAACAACCTGAGCTTCAAAGGCACCCGCACCTTTTATCACGCCCTTGGATTCAAGCCTCTTGAGGTGTTCCCCAAATTTTGGGGCGGGGTGGAATTCCCCTGTTTGTTTTCCGTGAAGTGCATATCGTAGCGACTTTATATTCCGAAAAACAAGGGCAGCATGAAAACATAGCCCTTGTAAAAGGTCTGGCAATCAGCAGTGAACAAAATTTCGATTTTGTTCACCACTCGAACGGATATTGTGGTATACTAAATAACGAATTTTTTGTTGTAATCTGACGACTTCCCCAGTAAAAGGAAATTTTTTGATGGAGCTTTTTGGCACAAACAATGGCACAGCCCGGGAAGAAAACCCACGTAGTCGAACTTACAGCCGCGAGCCAATCCCCGCGTCCGAGGTGGACTATGTCGCTGCGGTGGCAAATGCCATCCAGGCAGACTCTACATTCGAGGTGGATTACGTCGCCGCGGTGGCAAACGCCATCCAGGCAGACTCTGCCGCCGAGGTGGACTATGCCGCTGCGGTAGCAAGCGCCATCGAGGCAGACTCTACCGCCGAGGTGGACTATGCCGCCGCGGTAGCAAACGCCATCCAGACAGAGCAAATACCAGAAGCACGACCGCGTAGTCGTGGCCGTCGTCGGCGGCGGTTCCGCCGGGCCCTCGTGGCAACCCTCATCGTTCTCTTGACCGTGTTGGGTGGGCTCTATGCGCTTATGGCTTTTTTCATTCAACCGCCCATCGATAGAGGAACATTCACCGTACTCATCGCCGGCCAAGACAATGTGGGTACCCACGGGCTCACAGATACGCTTATGCTGGCCAGGGTTGACTCGGAAAATGGCACCGTCGATGTGGTAAGTATCCCCCGGGATACCAGGGCGGATGTAAGCTGGCAAGGCCCGAAGATCAATTCTGTGTTCGCCATGACGGGGGGCAACGTTTACCGTCTGATGGAGGAAGTGGAAAAGCTGGTCGGCTTTATGCCGGACTTCTACGTGGTGCTTCATCTACAGGCATTTGTGGAACTGGTGGACGCCATAGGAGGCGTACGGCTGAACGTGCCGTTCCGGATGCAATACAGCGACCCCTATGATAGCCCGCCCCTACACATCAACCTAGAACCAGGCGACCAAACCCTCACAGGAGCGCAAGCGATGCACTTCGTACGCTATCGCACACGCGATGGGGACCTAGGTCGTATCCAGCGTCAGCAATATTTTTTACGGGCTTTGGCGGTCGAATCACTGCGCATCCGCAATGTGCCCCGGATACCGACTCTGGTGGATATTTTCGTGGAGCATGTGGATACAAATCTGCCTCTCTCGGGCATGACCTACTTGGCCCAACAGATGATGGGAATGGACAACGAAAACTTAAACTTCCACACCATGCCCACAGAAGCCTTCGGACACGACCTGGCACCGGTGCTGGAGCCGTGGCTGGAGATCATTAACAAACACCTAAACCCCTACTCGGTACCGGTGACGATTGAGAATTTGCGGCTGTTCACCCGGGTAAACGGTACGATACAGCTCACAGGCGGCGGATTGTCGCTGACGGATTCCCTGGAAGGCCAGTAATGATACGCTCCTGAAAAAATGGATACCGCGAGGTATCCATTTTGCTTATGCGCCCTTTTAACAACTCCATAACAAGCGCATGCTATATTAGGCACATTCGAAGAAGGAGGCGACACGCCGATGGCACATATCCTCATCGCGGAAGATGAAAAGCCAATCAACACCCTCATCGAGAAAAACTTGACGCTGGCGGGTCACACCTGTGTCTCTGTTTTCGATGGGGAAGCCGTCTTTGACGAGCTCGAAAAACAGCGCTTTGACCTGCTTCTGCTGGACATTATGATGCCAAAGCTGGATGGATTTGCTGTCATTGCGAAACTCCGAGAAGACATCCCCGTCATCTTCATCACCGCCCGGGGCACAGTGCATGACCGGGTGCATGGCTTAAAACTGGGGGCGGATGACTATATCGTCAAGCCCTTTGACATGCTGGAACTGGGCGCCAGGATCGATTCCGTGCCCCCGCAGGGCAGGCAAAGCGGCCTAGGACTTCACCTTGGGCGGTGTGCGGGTGGACCTATCCGGCAGACAGGTATTCCGAGACGGAATCCCAGAGGACTTTACGCCCCAGGAGTTTTTGCTCATCGAAGCGCTGATTCAAAACCGGAATATCGCCCTGTCTAGAGACAAACTCCTCGACATCGCCTGGGGATATGACTACGGCGGGGATACGAGGACGGTCGATGTCCACATCTTAGGAAGAGGCGGAGCGGAAGCAGCAGTTTGTGGACAACTTTGCCCACGAAACCCGAACCCCCTTGACCTCTGTCTACGGGTACGCGGAGTATTTGCAAAAGGCACATATCAGCGAGGACGAGCTAATTGAATCTGCCGGGCATATTATGGCGGAAGCGTCCCACATGGGGGCCATCGCAAACGCTCTCCTTGAACTTGCCACCCTGCGGAACTATGTGCCGAAGGTGGAAGAGATTTTCATCCCCGCACGCTTTGACGAGGTGCGGCAAACCCTTTCTGGCGCGCTGCGGGAGCGTGGTGCGCGCCTCCACTGCGCCCACCAAGTCGATTCCCTAGAAGGGCAGGCAGATTTGATTAAGGCCCTACTCTTGAATCTCTGCAAAAACGCCCTGACTGCCTGTGAACCCAATGCGGGTGAGATTTGGCTGGAGGCCATAGAGCGAGACGGGCGAGACTTCATCATGGGAAGAGTTGGAGAGCTGGACGCGAGACCATGCGCAGTGGACCGGCAATGTAATCCTGTTTGACGAAGACCTGCTGCGCTTTCTGCAAAAAACACCCCAGGAAACGGATATACTACGAGTGACCGAGCCCCATGTGTTTTCTGAGTTCATGGAACTCCTGTGGGCAAGCCAACAGTTTTACTTCGCCATTGATGCCGTCACAAGCGCACGGACGGCGATTAATAGACCCCATATCTTCCAAATGGAGAGATTGGATGATCCCGCCCAAACAGTCACAAGAGAGGAGGCGCGGGAAGCCTTTCACAGGTGGCATGAGGCCCGATTTGCCGGAGAGCCGGACCCATTTCCGCCCAATTTAACCACAGAAGAACTGGAACTGTATACCCAGATCGCGCGAGGCTATACCCAACGACATTTCATCGTCACAAACGCGGTAGATGTTCGATTCGAACATGCCGAGCCCATCGAATTTTGCAGAGACGAGACAGGGGCAATCGTCGCCACAGATTTTCTGCTCTCCTTTACCGTTTTTGACGAGACAGGCCGTACAGTTGCCATCCATATTTTTAGAAACGCAGAGCGCTTTCACGCACTTTGGGCATGGTCGTGATGACAATAGAAAGGGAAGGAAATAATGAAAAAGTATTTGCTCTTTGTGTTTGTAGTTCTATTTTTGCTGGCACTGGCAGGCTGTGCCAACACCACCGCTGAAGCGCCAGTTGCCACCCCAGAAGCAATTGCCATGCCGGAGTCAACTCCAAAACCGACGCCGGAGCCCATGGATGTACAGCAAAACACTGACACCCCGTCGCCTCCCACGTCCACCCTTGCTCCACTTTACACAATAGAGCAAATTCAAATGGCACTGGAAGGACGGATCTCTGGGACGATTCTTGCGGTCGAAAGGGTAGAGCGGTTCAGAGACAGCATCACCTTAGGAGAGGTGGGGCACACCATCACCTACGATCTATCTCAGGCCACACGGTATCGAGTGACCTATGAAGTTGTCTTTTTGCGGGATGAATTATATGTCACTTCGATAGACGCGGTCACAGGGGAGGAACATCCATTTCGTCAGTGGCACGGCGAGACCTACAGATTCGAGGGAGAGTTTGTCATATTCACCCATGTGGAATATTTCTACTTCAACGATGACAATGGTGCGCCTGTGTCAACGGCTTGGCTTTGTTAATCAGAAAAGGGGATTGTAGCGTGAAAAAGAAAACACGTCTCCGCATTGCGATACTACTGTTGACCAGCCTAGTGCTTGTGGCTTGCGCGCGAAACGCCTCCAACGCACCTACCCCACCCCCACCGGCACCTTGGCTTGATTTGGGAGTGATAAGCATCCCATCCACCTGGTCTTTCTACGAAGCCGACCCAGGTTACGGTCCGTTTTCCATGGATATTTTTGGAGAAGGTGTAGGCGGCTCTATCCGCATGGCTGTATGGGGCGTAACAGTCGGAGACCCCGATCTGATTGTAAACGAATTTGCCTCACAACAAGCATTTACCTTTGATAGTGGACACAGTGGATATATGTTGCAAGAACATTCATTTGAGTCTGACACCTTGGTTCTCTGGCTAATCCCTGACTCGTGGATGGCATTGAGCCTGTATGATGATGGGAACGCTTCTGTATTCACCGACAATGAAAAACTGATTTTGAAGATCGCGAAAACATTGACCGACCATGTGGACGTTCCATAGGCTGGCCATAGTCAAACTTGCGTGAATACAGGTTTTTCCCAGGCCCCTTATTTGGTTTCGCAGTGCGTGAACTCGAATAAGAGGCCTGGGCTCATTTTGCCTTATTCTTGTTTTGTGGAGCGTACTTTGCTATAATTGGCTTGTTGGAATATTTATAAAGTGTGTGCCACTATACGATGTAAGCGATATAACAACTCTTTATATTGCGGGGAGCGGCTATTTTGATAAAGCGTTTTTGTATTGTTGCGTTACTGTTGGTTGTATTAGCCATTGCATTGTTGTTGGTTATATCTGCTGTATCTGTAAATACTGGCACAAATCGAAGCGTGACGCTCATTGCAAACGGGATAGAACATGAACCAACGAGACACATGTCGACTGCATTGTATACTTTTCGGGATGGGTCGGAGGCGAGAGCCGCCAGCGATCCCTTTTCAGGATGGCTTGAGCGCAATATCAGTACAATCCCAATTATTCCATTTGCCGATAACCTTCAAATTGTGGTCACAGGCAGAGGCGCAGTAGGCTGGCGTTTGTCGGTGGCTCATGAATACGGTGATGACATGGTGCACGTACCAATACCAGTCGATAGTCCCTCTCAAAGAAGAGTCAATGTTCCAATTCCAGACGAACCGGGGATATATCTGGTGCACGTCACTGTACAGTGGGGCAGCGGCAGAAACTATTCTATAATGCACTATGTTTTTCGGATTGCACGATGAGTAAAGGCTGCGGACAAGCGGATCGGTCGTTCCTATAGGTGCAACCTATATATGCATCACTCGCGTTTCCAGCAAAAAGCCTAAAACCCCTTGCAAATGCAAGGGGTTTCTCATATACAGACAAGCGCACACGCTTCTTGCACAGTTTCCTCAAATCCCTATTTGCCACGCACTGTCACCTTGGCATACAGTATTTTTTCCAAGTCTTGAAGCTGTTCTTCATTGAGAACTCGAAACTCTATCCAGCCTCCGCTGGCACAAGGGTATTTCTCCGCCCAGATATCTTTCGCATAGCCGCCAAGTTCGTCATAAATCGTATTCACTGCTTTATCTGACACTTGGAATAGGGCTGTAAATGCGCCTTTTTCAGCAAACACATCACAAATATGCTTGCTCTTTACGCTATATTTTACACCCCAGCCATAGTCTTTCCCATAAGGAAAGCGAATCTCCCAAGACGCGTTGCACTTCTCTTTCATATACTTGTCTAGCGCCAGCCACAAAGCCCCACGCTCCCCGCTATAAGCGATCAAATCCTCGAAAGTCGGCTGTTCCTGCTTATTCAACATTCTCTCGTACACCACAGAACCCTCCCCTGTTATAAATACCGTCACCACGAAAAGAAACCCATGCAAATAGTTTATCATGAGAGTAAAATTCACGCAACAGCTTGAAGGAAATGGCCATACATGCTAAAATGATCTCATATTGCCCACCTTTCCACTTTGACAGGAGATGATCCCATTGGCCGAGTTAACTTCCCTCAGGAACATTGGCAACGAAATGGAAAAAAAGCTAAAGGCTGTGGATATTTCCACAGCGGAAGAGTTAAGGCAGGTCGGCAGCAAAGAGGCCTTTGTCCGGCTAAAGTTGCGCTATCCCAGCGCCTGCGCGGTCTACCTCTATACCCTGGAGGGCGCAATCTCTGACAGGGAGTACAATCTCTTGCCAGAAGAGGTTAAGCAAGACCTAAAAGCCTTCAGCGACAGTTTTAAATAGCTACAAACATAAGAGGTGCCCCCATGCGCTTACCTCGCGCCTTCTTCGAACAAGACACCCAAACCGTCGCAAAGTCTCTCCTGGGCTGCCGCTTGGTCCGCCGGGAGCCGGACGGTGAGGTCACCGCGGGCCTCATCGTGGAGACCGAAGCCTATTGCGGCTACCGCGACGCGGCCTGTCACAGCTACAAGGGGAAGTCTGAACGCACCCGGGCCATGTTCGGCCCCTCTGGTCACGCCTACATCTACCTCATCTACGGCATGTACCACTGTTTCAACGTAACCTCCGGCCCGCCCGGCGAGCCAGAGGCCGTTTTGATCCGGGCCCTAGAACCTGTGGAAGGGCTCCCCCGCATGTCCGCCCGTCGAGGTACAGAGCGAGTCCGACAACTCCTCAGCGGCCCAGGCAAGCTCTGCATCGCCCTAGATATCCATCGGGGGCTATACGGTCTAGACCTAGTAGACGGCACAGAACTCTACCTAGAGGCCACCGACTCTCCCCCAGAGGTCACCGCCTCCAAGCGAATCAACATCAGCTACGCCGGCGAAGCGGCGGATTATCTCTGGCGCTTCACCGTAAAAGACAGCCCCTTTGTCTCTGTAAAACCCCCTTAACCGTCTGCATAAAAGGCCCTCGGTGTAATCACACCAAGGGCCTTTTGTCGTCTTTTGTTTCCTCCTACTTCACCACCACATGCTCCGTCCCCAACATCTCCTGCAACTCCTCTACCAGAGCCGGATGGAGCAGACACTTCGAGGCCACTTTCTTCTGCTCATCCGCCAGGTACAGCACAATCTGGCTCTCTCCTGGGAACATGGCGAGAATCAGCCGAATCCGGGCATAGGCCGGGTCCTCTTGGCTTGAAAGGCGCACGTAAAGCTTCTGTTGTTGCTGAGGGCGCAGATTTGTGGGTCTGTCTACCGGAGGTAAAACCCGGAGGTCTAAGTCGCTCACCGGACGGATTTGGTCCACCAAAATCTGAGGGTCCTTGTCATCCCTGGCACTGATTTTCCCCTGGACCACAACCAGGTTCTCCTCCGCCACATAAGCCCCGTCTCTGTCTAGAGTCCGTTGGAAAACGAGGAGCTCAATGTCTCCGCTGTCATCTTCTAAGGTGATATAGGCCATCAGGGTGTTGTTCCGGGTGGTCTTGGTCTTATAGGCGGAGATGATACCCACCAAGGTCATCGGCTGCTCGTCCCGAAAGCGCCTGGCCCCGCCCTCTCCGCTAAAATCCGCAAGAAGGGTTCCAATCGGAACCGCCCCCGCCCGCTTTGCCCGCTCTCTGTACTCGTCCATGGGATGTCCGCTGAGGTAGAGGCCTGTGGTCTCCCGTTCCATGCGCATCCGCTCTCTGGCATCAAACTCTGCCACCTCCGGCAGAGGAATCTCCCGTCGCTCGGCCCCGCCGGCATCGCCCCCGAAGAGGTCCATTTGCCCCTCTAGGTTTCGCCGCTGCCGCTCGGTCACTTCCTCTAGCACTCGGTCGCAGACGGCCATGAGCTGAGCCCGTTTTGCGCCCATACTGTCAAACGCGCCGCATTTGATCAGGTTCTCCAGGGCCCGGCGATTGAGGTCATGGCCCTGTAAGCGCTCTACAAAATCGGCAAAGCTCAAAAACGCCCCATGTTGCGCCCGCTCCGCCGTAAGCCGCGAAATAAAACCCCGTCCCACATTTTTCACCGCCACCAGACCATAGCGAATCCCACTTTCGGCCGCCGTAAAATCCGCGTCCGACTCATTCACATCCGGAGGCAGAAGGACAATCCCCATCTCCCGGCACTCTCCGGTATACTCCGCCACTTTGGCGCTGTGATCTAAGACGCTCGAAAGCAGCGCCGCCATATATTCCTTGGGGTAGTGCCGCTTCAGATAGGCAGTCTGAAAACTGATGACCGCATAGGCCACCGCGTGGGCCTTATTGAAGGCATAGTTGGCAAAATCGAAGATGTCGTCATAAATCTCCCCGGCGGTCTGGGCATCGACCCCATTGGCCACAGCTCCCGCAATACCCCGTGCGGAGTCCCCCTGAATAAAAGCCTGACGCTCCCGCTCAATTTCATCTGCCTTCTTCTTGCTCATAGCCCGCCGGATCATGTCCGCCTGGCCCAAGGTAAAGCCAGCCAGCTTCCGGAAAATTTCAATCACCTGCTCCTGGTAGACGATGCAGCCATAGGTCACATCCAAAATGTCCCGGAGCAGAGGGTGTTTATAGCTGATTTTCCCCGCGTCGTGCTTCGAGGCGATAAACCGGGGGATCGAGTCCATAGGTCCCGGCCGGTAGAGGGCGATGATGGCGGTGATGTCCTCAATGCTCTGAGGCCCAAGGCCCGTACAGACCCCGGTGATGCCCGTGGATTCCATCTGAAACACTCCGGCTGTCTTCCCCGCCGAGAGCATGGCAAAGGTCGCCTCATCCGTGTCATCGATGGTGTCCAGATCAAAGTCCGGCTCCCGCTTTTGGATGAGCTCCACCGCGTGCCGAATGACAGTGAGGTTTCGAAGCCCCAAAAAGTCCATCTTGAGAAGCCCCAGCTCCTCCAATGTCCCCATGGGATACTGGCAGACGATGGCCTCGTCGTTTCTGGCAAGGGGCACATACTCATACAGGGGCTCCTTGGTGATCACCACCCCCGCCGCGTGGGTCGAGGCGTGCCGGGGCATCCCCTCTAGGGCCCGGGCCGTATCGATGAGCTTTTTCATCTGCCCACTGCTCTCGTAGAGCTCCCGAAGGGGTTTTGAGACCTGCAAGGCCTCGTCCAGCTTAATATTCAAGGTCTGAGGCACCTGCTTTGCCACCGTGTCCGCCTCGGCATAGCTGACATTCAGCGCCCTTGCCACATCTCGGATGGCCCCCCGGGCCGCCATGGTGCCAAAGGTGACGATCTGAGCCACATGCTCATGCCCATATTTCTGGGTCACATAGTCAATGACCTCTCCCCGGCGCTCCACACAGAAGTCGATGTCGATATCCGGCATGCTAATCCGCTCCGGGTTCAGAAAACGCTCAAAAAAGAGTCCGTAGCGAATGGGGTCCACATCGGTGATCCCCAGACAGTAAGACACCACGCTCCCCGCCGCGCTGCCCCGCCCAGGACCCACGGAAATATCCTGACTCTTTGCGTAGGCGATAAAGTCCTGAACGATGAGAAAGTAGTCCTCAAAGCCCATCTGTGCAATCATGTTGAGCTCCCGCATAAGCTGCGCGCGAGTGCTCTCCCTGCTGTCAACGCCTTCGCGGGGCGCGACGCCCTCGGCGCGATGCACCTCTTCCTCTGCCTCCTGATGGGAGGACGGCGCGTCGAGGGCGCGGCACCCTGCAACCCCTGCCCCATACCTCTTCTCAAACCCCAACTCACAAAGATGGGTCAGGTAGGCCACAGCATCACTCCAACCCTCCGGCAAATGAAATTCCGGCAGGTGATACTCCCCAAAGCGAAACTCCAGATTGCACTGTTCCGCCACTCGCTGGGTGTTCTCCACCGCCTCCGGGCACTGGGGGAAACAGTCTAGCATCTCCTCTTTGCTCTTGAGGTAAAACTCCTCCGTATCAAAGCGCATCCTGTCTTGATCTTCCACGGTTTTGCCTGTTTGGATGCAGAGCAGCACGTCGTGGAGCGAGGCATCTTCCCGCCGGATATAGTGGGCATCGTTGGTGGCCACCAAAGGGATGCCCTCTTCCTTGGAAAGACGAATCAGCCCTTCGTTTACCCCTCTCTGTTCCGGCAGATTGTGGTCCTGGAGCTCTAAGTAGTAATTGCCCTCCCCGAAAAGGTCTCGATATCTCCGGGCTGCGGCGGAGGCGCCTTCATAATTCCCCTCCAAGAGCCGGCGAGACACTTCTCCCCCCAGGCAAGCCGAGAGACAGATCAGTCCCTCACTGTGGGCCGAAAGCAGTTCCCAGTCCACCCGAGGGCGGCTGTAAAAGCCCTCCGTATACCCGGCGCTCACCAAGTAGCAAAGATTCCGATACCCCACCTGGTTCTTGCAGAGGAGCACCAAATGGTAAGGGGTCGGCCCCCCCGCCTCCTTCTCAAACCGGCTCCCTGGGGCCACATAGACCTCACAGCCGATAATGGGTTTCACCCCCGCCTGCACACAGGCCTTGTAAAACGCAATGACCCCATACATAGACCCGTGGTCCGTAATGGCGATGGCCTCCTGCCCCATCTCCTTCGCCCGCCGAGGCAGGTCAGAAATGCGGCAGGCGCCATCGAGAAGGCTGTATTCGCTGTGTACGTGCAGGTGGGTGAATGGCATGATGAGTTCTCCTAGTTGTCAGACTCTTCTTTCCTGACCTTTTCTCTGTCTGTTTTTCGTCTTTTGTAGTGCCTCCCAGACCCTATTATAACGATAGCTAAAAAGGCGAATAAAAACAAGCCGGTAGCTAGTTGTACATAAAACAAAAATGTACCGGGCGTAGCAAACGCGCCATTGGCACCAAAGATCGAAACAAAAAGGGATAAATAAAAGAGTGCTATCAAAACGGACCTTGTCCATTTCGGCTTCTTGTCGGATATGTCTTGTCTTCTCACGCGAAACCGCATCCCTTCTGGCTCTTACTCCCCACCCAACTCCAAGAGCCTACGCATCCGATGGCTCATACACGACTTCGTCATGGGCGGGTCCGCAAGCTCCGCAAGTTCCGCGAGGCTCAGTTCCGGGTTCACAATCCGGAGCAGGGCCGTCTGATGGAGCTTCTCTGGCAAAGTTTCCAGCCCCATCTGCTGCTCAATCCGCCGGATGGCGGCTAATTGCTGGGCGGCGGCCTCCACGCTCTTATCCACATTGGCCGCATCGCAGTTCACCTTCCGCTGGACGGCGTTTTTCATATCCCGCTCCACCTTGGCAGCCATATGGAGCAGTGCCGCTCCAGAAGCTCCGATGGTGGTCAGAAAATCCTCAATAGCCTCAGAGTGTTTGAAGTAGATGGTCCAGCGCCCCCGGCGCACCGTCTCCTTCGGGTCAAAATTCCCCTCCCGCAGAATAGACACCATCCCTCGGCTCACGCTCATGTGGCTGGTCACAAGCTCCAGATGCGACCCCCGGGCCGGGTCCGTCACCGATCCCCCCGTGAAAAAAGCCCCCCGGACAAAACCCCCGCTGCAACAAAGCTTTTCCAGAAGCCCAAAATTGATCTGGTGGGCCACATGGGTCTCCCGGCCATAGCCCACCGCATCTGCGATGGTTTTCAGCTTTGCCTCCGCCTGTATCCCATAGGTCTGTTTGCCCAAAGCCCCTTCCGACGGCAAAATATCAAAGCAGAAGCCAAAAGCCCGCTGAAGTAACGCAGAGAGCCTGGCACCAAAGTCAGGGCTCCCCGTGATGATTTTAATCTCCTTGGACGAAAAGGTATTGCCATACAAAAACGCGCCATAAATCTCCGCCAGGGCGCAGCACCGCTTCCCCAGGGGCAGTTTGCAAAGTTCTGTTTTGACATTGGCCGAAAAGGTCATGACTGTTCCTTCCGCTTCTCAATATCTCGGTGAATCGCCTCCGCCTCGTACCCCTGCTCCGCGATAAAGGCCGCCAGGGCCTCTGCCAGGGCCACGCTCCGATGCCGCCCACCAGTACAGCCGATGGAGACCGTGAGGCTCTTCTTCCCCTCCTCAATATAGAGGGGCAAAAGGAAGGTGAGCATTTGTTTTAAATGCCCCATAAATTCCCCCGCCTGCTGATGGGAAAACACAAAGTCCGAAACCGGCTGATCCAGTCCACTCAGGACCCCCAGCCCTTCAATGTAATAGGGGTTTGGCAAATAGCGCACGTCAAACACCAGGTCGGAATCCATAGGTATCCCATATTTAAAGCCAAAGGCCACCACATTCACATGAATGGGCCGCTCCCGCCCTTCCAGGGAGGAAAAGAGCTGGTATATCTTCCGCTGCAGTTGGCCTAAGGTGAGGGTCGTGGTGTCCACAATAAAGTCCGCCCTGTCTCGGACAGGCATGAGCAAATGTTTTTCCTGCCGGATGGCCTCCTCCAGCCCCCGACCGTCCGGGTCTAGAGGATGTCGCCGCCGGGTCTCCTTAAACCGCCGCACCAGGGTCTCCACAGAGGCATCCATGAACAAAATCTTGTAGGGACAGCCCAGGCCCATCATTTCATCTAAGGCGGAAAAGAGCGCCTCAAACCCGCCTCGGCCCCGCACATCCGTCACCAGAGCCACCCGCTCATACTGGCCCCGGGCCGCAAGGCAAAGCTCGGCAAAGCGTGGAATCAAAACCGCCGGCATATTGTCCACACAATAAAAGCCCAGATCCTCCAACACATCCGCCGCCTGACTCTTCCCCGCCCCGCTGATGCCAGATATGACCACGAATTCCACCCGTGAATCCCCCTTTCCTCCACAACGTGCTCCTCCAACAAATCCTCCGTCAGGCTACGCCTGCCACCTCCTTTGAAAAAGAAGGCTTCTTAAAGGCATAGGCTCCTTTTTCAATGGAGCTGTCCGCAAAGCGGATTGAGGATTTCCCTTACAAAACCATCTGCACTTCCGGCTCCAGCCAAATCCCCGTCCGGGCAAAAACGGTCTCTTGAACATGCGCCATGAGCCGCAGCACCTCGTCACAAGTCGCACTACCCCGGTTGATGACAAAGCCCGCGTGCTTTTCCGACACCTGGGCATCCCCTATGGCATAGCCCTTGAGACCCGCCTCCTCAATGAGGGCGGCGGCATAGCCTTCCTTTGGACGTTTGAAGGTACTGCCTCCGCTAAACCGCTCCAAAGGCTGACTGGCGCTCCGTTTCCCCGCGAGCTCATTCATTTTGGCCCCAATCTCCACCGGGTCGCCGACGCGAAGGGTGAGGCAAGCCCCCAAGATAAGGGCTTCTGTCCCGGAAAAGCAACTGTGCCGATAAGAAAAGCCCAGTTCCGCCCCTCCCAAGGTCTGTTCCGCCAAGTCCTCGTCTAAATAACGGACAGAGCGCACCACCTGGGCCATCTCTCCACCATAGGCCCCGGCGTTCATATATACAGCCCCCCCCAGACTTCCGGGGATTCCATGGGCAAACTCTAAGCCTGTAAGCCCCAAGTCCCTGGCAAAGGTCGCAATCCGGCTGAGGCTTGCGCCGCTGGAGGCATAGATACCTTCTCCTCCGCTCTCCACCTCTATCCGTGACGCCCCCTGAGTCTTGATGGCAATTCGGTCAATGGGCCCGTCTGCGGCCAGCAGATTGCTCCCATTGCCAATGAGAAGGGGCCGGACTCTCGCCTCTCGCAGCACCCGGGCCGCCAAAATCAACTGCTCTTCCCCCACTGGAAACACCATGGCCCGCACCGGACCGCCGATGTGAAAGGAGGTGTGCTTGGAAAGGGGCTCCTCTCGCCGAAAGGAGATTCCCGCCTGGGTCAGTTGTTGAAAGATTGTTTCCATCGTCTCTCGCCCTGCGTTACTCAAAATTCGCGGCATTGTCCGCCATGTATTGCGTGAGTTGCTTGGTAAACTCCAAAGCCGCGTCATAGCCCATCTTTTTCTGCCGGTGGTTCATGGCCGCCACCTCGATAATGGCCGCCAGGTTCCGTCCCGGCTTCACCGGAAGGGTGATGCTCGGCACCTGGATGCCTAGGATCTCCATAAAAGTCGCGTCTAACCCCAATCTATCGTAGACCACATCGTCTCGCCACTCCTCCATGTGGACCACAAGGCCCACCCGCTCACTCAGCTTCACTGAACCGATACCAAAGAGGTGCCGCACGTCGATGATGCCGAGGCCCCGCAGTTCGATGTAGTGCCGAATGCTTTCGGGTGCCGTACCCACGAGGGCCGTGTCCGAGGTCCGGCGTATCTCCACCGCGTCGTCGGCGATTAAGCGGTGGCCCCGTTTCACAAGCTCAATGGCCGCCTCACTCTTCCCCACGCCGCTCTCCCCAATGAGCAAAAGCCCCTCGCCATAGACCTCCACCAAGACTCCGTGCCGGGTGAGCCGAGGCGCCAGTTCCACCTTCAGCAGGGCGATGCAGGCCGCCATAAAGTCTGAGGTGTCTCGCTCTGTGAGAAGCACTGTCACATCTTCTGCCGCCGCCGCTTTTAAGCAGGCCTCCAAGGGCTCACACCGATGGCAAATCACAAGGGCCGGAATCTTCGTGGAAAAGAGCCGTCTGCAGGTCTCCAGCCGTTGTCCCGCGGGGAGGCCGGAAAGATAGGTGGTCTCCACCCGTCCTAAAACCTGGAGCCGTCCGGCGTTAAAATAGTCGTAAAAGCCCGTGAGCTGCAGTCCCGGCCGATTCAAGTCCGCCGTCTGCACCACCACCTCGTCAAAATCTGAGGATTTGTGGAGCACTTCCAACTCAAAGTGCTCCGTAAGCTTAGACAACTTGATGCTATATTGTTTCTGCAAATCAAACCACGCTCCACCCTATGCCGTCACTGTCATTTTGTTCCATTTCTATTATTATAACATAAAAGTCCAACATTTCACAATGCGCAATCGGCAATTGCGCCGTGTTTCATTGCCAATTGCCTCTGCAATATGCTATAATGTTCCCCAAAAACACGACAGAGGAGACGCGCCATGGTAGCCTACAAACAGGAGTTCATCGCATTCATGGTCCGGTCAGGAGTTTTGACCTTTGGAGACTTCACCACCAAAAGCGGCCGGAAAACACCTTATTTCATCAACACCGGCAACTACCGAACCGGGAGTCAAATCTCAGCCTTAGGCGACTATTACGCCGCCGCCATAGAGGCCAGCGGCGAAGAGATGGATGTCCTCTTCGGCCCAGCCTACAAGGGCATCCCCCTCGTCGGGGCGGCGGCCGCCTCCCTATACCGCCTCCACGGGCGAGACCTTCCCTTCTGCTTCAACCGCAAAGAGGTCAAAGACCACGGCGAAGGCGGAAGCATCATCGGTCACAAACCAAAGGCGGGGGAGCGCGTCGCCATCATCGAAGATGTCGTCACCGCCGGAACCGCCGTCCGAGAGACCCTAGAACTTTTTCAATCCATCGCGGAGGTGCGTTTCACAGCCCTCTTCGTCTCGGCAGACCGGATGGAGCGAGGCTCAGGAGAGAAGACCACCATCCAAGAACTTCGGGACTCTCTGGGCTTTCGAGTCTACCCCATCGTCACCGTCCGGGAGATCATCGACTACCTCCACAATAGAGAGTTAGACGGCCAAGTCCTCATCACCGACCAAGTCCGCGAAAAGATGGAGGCCTATCTCGTCGAATACGGCGGAATCAGCGAGTAATCCCATGTAGGGGCCACACTGTGCACCCCTACAGCAAAAGACAAGAGGGGAGTGGGCATCTATGAGCATCCACGACGGCCACCGGGCCCGTCTGCGAACCCAGTTCCTAGAGCACGGCCTAGATTCCTTCCACGACCACCAGACCTTAGAGCTCCTCCTCTGCTACGCCATCCCCCGCCGAGATGTAAACCCCATCGCCCACGCTCTGATGAAACATTTCGGCACCCTGTCCGCCATATTTGAGGCCTCGCCCCAGGACCTCCTAGAGGTCGATGGCATCGGGGAAGGTGCCATGAGTCTCATCCGCTTAGTCACGGAACTGGGGCGGCGCTATCAGTTGGACAAGGCTCGCCTAGACCGGGTCCTAGACTCCACAGAGCGCACCGGGCAATACATTCTGCCCCTCTTCCACGGCCTGTCCGACGAAGCGGTCTATTTGGTTTGCCTCGACGGCGGGCTCCGGGTGATTCACCACGAAAAGTTGGCCCAGGGCTCCGTCAACGCCGCCAACTTCAGCATCCGCCGGGCCGTAGAGATCGCCTTAAAGCGCAAGGCAGTCTATGTGGTCCTCGCCCACAACCACCCCAGCGGCCTCGCCCTCCCCAACGTCACCGACATCGCCACCACCGAACAACTCATCCACGCCCTGGCCCCTCTCAGCATCCGCCTCGCCGACCACATCATCGTAGCCGGCGATGATTTCGTCTCCCTCCGGGACAGCGGGCATTTGAATAACATCGAGGGGCGGTTGCGCATGTTGTAGGGGCGGCCATTGGCCGCCCGTGGGTGCATATTGCACCATTTTTATAGGGACAAATCCTCAGTCCGCTTCGCGGACAGCTCCTTTGAAAAAGGAGCCTTTGGACCCTGAAAGCCTCCACTTCCAAAGGAGGTGGCAGACGAAGCCTGACGGAGGAGTATTCCCCTCACCATATCCCCCCACAAGGAGCACCCATGTCACATTACCCACCCTTCAAAGTCATTAGCGACTACGCCCCCTCCGGCGACCAGCCGGAGGCGATTCGTCTGCTTACAGAGGGCGTAAAGCACGGTCTCTCTGAGCAAACTCTCTTGGGTGTCACCGGAAGCGGAAAGACCTATACTGTGGCAAAGGTCATCGAATCTCTCCAGCGCCCCGCCCTGGTCCTCGCTCACAACAAGACCCTCGCCGCTCAACTCTGCAGCGAGTTCAAAGAGTTCTTCCCAGACAACGCCGTAGAGTATTTCGTCTCCTACTACGACTACTATCAACCCGAGGCCTACATCGCCCACACAGACACCTATATCGAAAAAGACGCTTCCATCAACGCCGAAATCGAGCGGCTGCGCCACAGCGCCACCTCCGCCCTCTTCGAACGGCGAGATGTGATTGTGGTGGCCTCCGTGTCCTGCATTTACGGCCTCGGCGACCCCATTGACTATCAAAACATGGTGGTCTCTCTCCGGGTCGGGCAAAGGCGGGAGCGAGATGCCCTCCTCAAAAAACTCGTGGAAATTCGCTACGAGCGCAACGACATGGCCTTCGACCGCAACATGTTCCGTGTCCGGGGCGACACCGTGGAAATTTTCCCCGCCTACGCCCACAACTATGCCCTCCGGGTGGAGTTCTTCGGCGACGAGATCGACCGCATCAGCGCCATCAACACCGTCACCGGCGAACCCACCCGCCGCCTAGACCATGTGGCCATCTACCCCGCCTCCCACTATGTCACCACCCCCGAAAAAATGGAGCGGGCCATCCACGAGGTCCGGGAAGAGTGCGATGCCCAGGTGGCCCTCTTCAAATCGGAGGAAAAACTCATCGAGGCCCAACGCATCGCCCAGCGGACCATGTTCGACGTGGAAATGATGCAGGAACTCGGCTACTGTAACGGCATCGAAAACTATTCCCGCATCATCTCAGGCCGCCCCCCAGGCTCGGCCCCCATGACCCTCTTCGACTACTTCCCGGACGATTTCGTCCTCTTCGTAGACGAGAGCCACGTGACCTTACCCCAGGTCAGGGGCATGTACGCCGGAGACAGAGCCCGGAAAGAGTCCCTCATAAACCACGGTTTCCGCCTCCCCTCCGCTTTTGACAACAGACCCTTAAACTTCGAGGAGTTCAACGCCCGAGTCCACCAGATGATCTACGTCTCCGCCACCCCCGGCACCTACGAAAGAGAGCGCTCCGGTCAGATCGTAGAACAAATCATCCGCCCCACGGGTCTTGTGGACCCAGAGGTCTTCGTCCGCCCCGTAGGCGGTCAGATCGACGACCTCCTGGCCGAAATCCACACCCGGGTCGAGAAAAAAGAGCGGACCCTCATCACCACTCTCACAAAAAAGATGGCCGAAGACCTCACCAGCTACTTCACAAACGTGGGCCTCAAAATCCGCTACATGCACTGCGACATCACCACCCTAGAACGCATGGAGATCATTCGAGACCTGCGCCTCGGTCACTTCGATGTCCTTGTGGGCATCAACCTCTTGCGAGAGGGGCTGGATTTGCCGGAGGTCTCCCTGGTCGCCATCTTAGATGCCGACAAAGAGGGCTTCCTCCGCTCTGAAACCAGCCTGGTCCAAACCATAGGCCGCGCCGCCCGGAACGCCGAGGGTGTCGTCATCCTCTACGCCGACAAAATGACCGGCTCCATGGAACGGGCCCTCGCCGAAACAGAGCGCCGCCGGGGACTGCAGCTCGCCTACAACGAGGCCCACGGCATCACGCCAAAAACCATTGTAAAGGGCGTCCGGAACCTCATAGAAATCTCCGGCGATGTCACCGACCGCAAGGTGGTAGACGGCAAAGCGGTCAAACTCACCCGCAAAGAGCGGGACACCCTCATCGCAAAGCTGGAAAAAGAGATGAAAGAAGCTTCCAAAATGCTAGAATTCGAACTCGCCGCCCTCCTGCGGGATAAGATTATTGAACTCCGGGGGGAACAAAAAGAAGGCTGACGCAACCTGCGCCGGCCCTCTCTGTTTGTTTAGAATTTGTCGTCACTTTGGTCGTCCGAGATTATAGCGATTACTTGAGGATGTCTTTATTTGCATCTATTTGATTCTTAAGTTCTTTAATAAATTCTTCCATACGCGCATCATCAAGTAACATAGAAACTGTCCGCTTCTCTTTTTTATATTCCCTAAGGAACTTGGGCACCCTATCCTCATTTTTCCCTTTAAAATGACAGACCGAGGGAAATGGTGCCTCCCCATCCTTGCCCCCGGCAGCTAAATAAATGTTTGGCACATCGTTTTCTTTATCGAAATATAAGGTTATGCCTCGGCCAGCGCCTTGTGCTAGTCTAACCCTTTGCACACCTTTCCTCGAAAATTCCTCATTTGCCGAAGCTGTTTTCTCGTCTCTTGATTCCCTTCCCAAATCTTTAACAGCAATTTCATTGAAGAGCTTTCTTGCCAAACGCTGCCCTGAGGTCAAATCTATCTTTCCTTTTATTCCTGCAAGTGCCTCCTTGAAATCCTCAAGAGACCGTTGGAGCATCTCATCCAAATTGTCTTCTTCGGAAAGTGAAGCGGTTGAAAGAGACGTGACGTGCCCGGCAAGCTCATTAAATTCGCGTGGTTTAAGAACATCAAAAATTCTGGATGTGAACATCTTTTGTAGGTCATCCAGATAGTCCAGATAGTCTCTTACATTATCTCTACGCACAATGTCATGGTACCACTCCAGCATCATAATTGCCCGATCACGCTTTCCCTGAAATGCTGAAGACATTTTTTGTTCATCACTTTCACCACTTGCTTCCGTTATCTCATTCGGGAAATAAAATCTTCCCTGGTCTATCAATGCTGAAAGTTTCGCTAGTTGCTCTCCCAACTCTGGAGCTTCTAAATTGCGGGGCAAGATACATAGCAAATTTGCTACGTCGTGATACCACACAAGTATCTGGCTCCTATACATAGCGTGTGACTCAAAGCGTTTCCTGCGATAATTCAGTATCCCAATTGCGATAGACGCAATCAAGGAGATTACCGAAATTACCATAGCTATAATCGCAGTCGTGTTGCTCTGTGTTCCCAGGTATTCCAAATATCTCATATAATCCATCTTGCGCAAACACCACCTACTATAAATTTCCCCGCACACCCCAAACCAAACAAAGAGGCACACAAAAAGCTACCATTCATCATACCACACCAACAATGTAAAATCCACCACATCACCCCCACCATCGGAGGACCCCACAACCATGAACATCACCGAAACCCTCAGCCAAGAGTTCCACATCCCGCTCCAATTCGCCCAAAACCTCATCGACCTCCTAGACGCCGGCTGCACCATCCCCTTCATCGCCCGCTATCGGAAGGAGCAGCACGGCTCTCTCGACGATCAAGTCCTGCGCCAAATCGCCGAGCGCCTCGCCTATCTGCGCAATCTAGAAGAAAGGAAAAAAGAGGTCTCCGCCCACATCGCGGGGCTCAACCAACTGACACCGGAACTCCAGGCCGCCATCTCCGCCGCGAAGACCCTCACTGAGGTCGAAGACCTCTATCGCCCCTACCGCCCCAAACGCCGCACCCGGGCCACCGTGGCAAGAGAGCGGGGCCTCGCCCCCCTCGCGGAGCTCCTCTTCCGGCAAGACCAAAAAAGCGGCTCCGTGACAGACTTGGCCCTCCCCTACGTAAACGAAGACCTAGGCATCCCCACCCCAGAAGATGCCCTCGCCGGTGCCGAAGACATCCTCGCCGAGGACATGTCCGACGACGCCACCGCACGGCAAAAACTCCGTACCTTCCTGCTGCGGGAGGGAAGTCTCTCCTCCCGCGCCGCTGCTCAGGAGGAAGATTCCGTCTACCGCCTCTATTACGAGTTCGATGCCTCTATCAAATCCCTCTCCAGTCATCAGATTCTCGCCATCAATCGAGGGGAGCGGGAAAAAATCTTAAAAGTTTCCCTCCAAGTAGACGAGTCCAAGGCCCAGGACATCTTGACACGGGCCTTTGTCCGCCCCGGCAGCATCACCACCCCCCACGTGGCAAGGGCCGCCGCCGACTCCTTAAAACGCCTCCTCTTCCCCTCTGTCGAACGGGAAATCCGCACCCACCTGACAGACACCGCCAGCGAACAGGCCATCGCCATGTTCGCCTTGAATCTAAAACCCCTCCTGATGCAGCCCCCGGTAAAAGGCAAGGTTGCCCTAGGGCTAGACCCCGCCTATCGCACAGGCTGCAAACTCGCCGTCATCGACAGCACCGGTCGGGTCCTGGATACGGCTGTCATTTACCCCACGCCGCCCCTCAGTCAAACAGAAAAAGCCGCCGCGGTGCTCGGGGAACTCATCACCCGCCACAATGTCACCTGCATCGCCATCGGAAACGGCACGGCTTCCGGAGAAACAGAGCGCTTCGTCGCCGATGTCATCCGGGAGATGGGCGGTCAAGTCCAGTACATGATGGTCAACGAAGCCGGAGCTTCGGTCTATTCCGCTTCCAAACTGGCGGCGGAGGAATTTCCAGACTTAGACCTCACCCTCCGCTCCGCCGTGTCCATCGCCCGACGGCTTCAAGACCCCTTGGCGGAACTCGTCAAAATCGACCCCAAAAGCATCGGGGTCGGCCTGTATCAGCACGACATGCCAGAAGCCCGCCTCACAACAGCCCTAGAGGCCGTGGTGGAAGACTGTGTCAATCAGGTCGGCGTGGACCTCAACCTGGCCTCTGCCCCCCTCTTAGAGCAAATCTCAGGCCTCACCGGGACTACCGCCAAGAACATCGTGACCTATCGGGAAGAGCACGGCCCCTTTCAAAACAGAAAAACCCTCCTCAAAGTGCCAAAACTCGGACCAAAAGCCTACGAACAATCCGCAGGCTTTCTCCGGGTGGCCGAGTCCAAACAAATTCTCGACAACACCTCTGTCCACCCAGAGTCCTATCAGGCCACAGAGACCCTCCTCACCCTCCTGGGCTATTCCCTGGAAGATGTAAAAGCCGGCACCCTAGAGGAGCTACAAACCCGCCTGGAATCCCTTGGAATCCCAGAGGCCGCCCAAGCCTGCGGCGTGGGAGAACCCACCCTAAAAGACATCGTCGCAAACCTCCAAAAGCCCGGCAGAGACCCCCGTGACGAACTGCCGCCGCCCCTCATGCGCCACGATGTGCTAGACATCAAAGACCTCACCCCCGGCCTCATCCTCCCCGGCACCGTCCGCAATGTCATCGACTTCGGCGCCTTCGTAGACATCGGTGTCCACCAAGATGGCTTAGTCCACATCTCAGAGCTCGCAAACCGCTACGTCCGCCACCCCTCCGAAGTCGTCTCCGTCGGCGACGTGGTAGAGGTCATGGTCCTCCAAGTCGAACCAGAGAAAAAGCGGATTTCCCTAAGCATGAAACAAGTCAGCGGCGGCCGGGTATAGTTACCCGGCCGTCTTGCGCCGATAGAGGCACATCGCAAGCCCATAAAACACCGCCGCAAGACCCACACACCAAAGTAAGGCCAAACCCAGCGCCCCCTCCGGGATGGGCTCGTTCAAAAAGAGCGACCGAACACTGTTGATAATCGGCGTCATGGGCTGATTTTCCGCAAAGAGGCGCAAAGCCCAAGGCATGGTCTCCGTCGGCACAAAACCCGAGCTCAAAAACGGCAGCACCCCTACCAGCGCCATCAGTCCCGAGGCGCTTTCCGGGTCACTTGCGTGTACACCACTCACCACCGCGAGCCAGGCCATCATCAAGATGTACAGCGCCAGTATCCCTGCGGCCGTAAACCACTGGACCACACCCGCTTCCGGCCGGAACCCTACCACAAAGGCCGCACCAATGGTCACCGTCACCGTGGCAAGACTCCGGAGCAGCGTCGCCGCCACATGTCCCAAAAGCACAGAAGATTTCGCAATCGGCATGGTGCGGAAGCGGTCCACAACCCCTTTTCTCATGTCGTTGTTGATTCCCACCGCCGTGGTGGGCACGCTCTGCCCAATGGTCTGCAAAATAATCCCCGGCACAATGAAGTTGACAACACTCATGCCTCCCACATCCATTGCCCCGCCGAACACATAGACAAACACCACCATCAAAATCGCCGGCACCGCCAAGGCCATGATCATCGCCTCCGGACTGCGAAGCGATAGTTTCAGGCTGCGGATGAACATCGTCTTC
>Ga0131853_10003910_pt1 | contig 26751 bp, 16 predicted proteins | sample TergutLab28metaG_FD_92764 | JGI IMG/M metagenome (GOLD analysis project Ga0131853, IMG submission 92764) | Labiotermes labralis P1 segment gut microbial communities from Petit-Saut dam, French Guiana - Lab288 P1 (version 2) (version 2) | ecosystem: Host-associated > Arthropoda: Insects >... | reverse complement strand
GGGCCCCGTGGGTCGGGGGGGGCCGGGGGGGGTGTTGGGGGGGCCACCCCCCCCCCCCCCGAAATTCCGAAGGCCCTCCAAAATCGTGCCAAACTCAACCCGATTGTGAAAACTGTTAAAAATTGCTGCATTTAGGACGCCAACACCCTAATATGTTCGGGAAAAAGGCAGTACATTTCTAAAACTCCCTAGGTTCGCAGTTGTTTTACATTAGCCATAACAAATAAATTGATTGTCATAAATGGTCTTAAAGTACCAAAAATTAAGAAAATTTTACTATATGAAATGAAATTTCTTGTACCAAATTACAGCTGCCTCCAGAACCCCTGAATATGGAACTACCGCCCCCAGATACCCGTTCTCTCTGTCCTCTGTCAACTGAATTTGTTGACCCCTCCCGAACAAAATTCCTGTGTAGCCACTGGCCTGTGCCAGGTCATGTGCGGAAAAAGTATCCCTGGTACTTAGCAATCCACTTTTTGTGCTATATACATCCATATATATATATATATTAAGACGGAGACAAAGAGTAGAGCCTGAAATTATTCACGATGTTAGCCGCCACCCCCATTTACCCCGCATGCACATTTATTTACCTGCGGTTGGTTTGTTGCTGTGTTTAATTGATTTTCCCTTGCGTGGTTATCGTGCTTGGGCCTACAGTTGTGCCGCGGGGGTGTCGGGGGTGGGTGGGCGATGGCAGTGTATTTCTGTCAGTTCCCCAAACTGGGTCAACCTAGTGGATCAGTTTCGCGAAAACATGTATACCCTCTCGTCGAAAGTCTTCAGATCGAATCTCGGAGCCCCTTTCGTAAATATTGTTGACGAAGTTTCAGTACTTACCTAGTGCAGCGTGCTTGTAAGTGACTGTTCCTCTACGCATGTAACAACTCGATAATCATTGAACATATTTTCATTAGATTTGGTATTTTTGGGGTGTACTGAAACTTCTGGACACATTCCAGTTTCGGTTAAAGTCGGGCAGACGTAATAGGATTTTACGTCAAGGGTTACACGCGTTTTTGCGCGCATCTCGAGCGTGGCTCGACAAATACTTATGGGAGCGAAGTATTTAAGGGAAAGGGTTTGGAGAAAAAATGAAAAATAGGAGTGAATACGGTATTTGAATGTTATTCCGTCTTTAATGCGCCTAGTTCCTAAATTAGTGCTATAATGAGGAAAGGTACCACATTCCAGGCGACGAAACGCTACGTCTGCTGGTTTTCTGTACGCTCAGCTGCCCTACTTTCACTTACGCACACTTCATTCATCCATCCTTATAATACATACATACATAAATACATACATACATACATACATACACCCACGTACCTACATTAATTAATTCATTCATTCGTTCGTTCGTTCGTTCATTCGTTCAATCATACGTACATACATGTAAAAGTGAAAGCTGTTTTGGCCACATGTGTTTTCGTTCAGGTACGTCCATATCAGTTTGGTGGACAGTTTACAGTAAATGGTGCTAACATTGCCATCTTTTTGCGTCTGCAGTGGCTACAAACGTAGCTATTTGTTATACGTTTCTGTAATATTAACCCCTTTCTGCAGCACCTTATTTTATTCCTGATCCAATGACAGTGGGCAGATTACTTACCTCAGATAAGATAATTGATTCTGAACTGAATTCAAAAGAGGTATTTTGCAGAAATGATGTTCAGCAGGGCTTTACATCTGGAAGGACTTGTATAAAATAAGAACAGTTATTTATATTTATGGCCAATATACGAAGTTTAAACTGTTGACAGAAACACAGTGTGAAATGCAAGACTGTGGTCAAGATACAAGCTACACAGATGGCCAAGTTAAGGAGGGTGACCACGTGCAAATTCATATTGTTTTGCCAGTTCCGTAGAAATGTGGCTGAGTAAGACAGGTTGCCAATTCACAGGTGTGGCCAGCTTCGGGATTACGTGTAAACCATGTTTATTGACCAGTCAGCAAACAGTGTATGATCGTGGAAGGTATACAGCCTTCTCCGTATAATTAGTCGTGCCTAAATCAATAACAACAACGCACAGGACACGCAAGGAAAGAAGCTGCCCTCGTGACACCGTGAGTTGCATGACCCGAAACACTAAGTCCGCACTGCAGGGGGAGGGGCGTGGCGCTACGAGACCATTCATCTTCACACACACAGAAGCTTGTTCCAAATGGTCTCTTGCCAGAAACTGAGCTGCTTACGTTTTAGCGGCGTGAACGAGTGGCTCTGTCCTCCGCTCCGTAGCGGTGTGCAGTGCCACTGCACTAACTCTGTGCCTGTCATGGCGTCAGTGTAGTACATGTTGTTGTTGTCTACTGCAATTGAGTTTTCAGTAGTCCTCACACTTGTAACAAATTAGAATATACATAAATGAAACAATACAAAACACAGTAAACACGTTACAAAACCCATACATACACACATCCACACATTACAAAACAAGTTAAAACAACCACAGCACAAGATACACACCAAATAAAATAGTCACAATACAATAAAGTACCCTCAGTATAAAGTCACCCTAATGTGCATGGTACTTTTGTCCCCAAGGACTTCAGCGTAACTCACTTCACTTCACTTCAAAACAAAATCACTTCACTTATTTGCCCTCAATCCTCACTTGAATCCCCTTGCTTGTAACTACATTCTTAACCCTCTTTCCAAACATGTTAATTTACAGGGGAAAGACGCCCATGTACATTTTTTTTGTATGTCTATATTTACATGTTTTACAAAAATCTGCATTTACCACTTATATCATCTGTGATACTACTAAAACTGATATTGATTAAATTTGGTATTGGTAATCAATGGCACAGTGAGGTTTTTTTGTGCTCGGGGAGAATAATTACAATGGCCGCCACTAATAGAAAATACCAACTTCAAAAATCACAATTATGCACTGATTTTTCTTCTGTTTGGCTAAATAATTTAAAATTTGTAGAAATTATTATTTGATTAAACTATTTATTTTGCCGCCATTTTGCTGACTCTTGGACTCTGCTGCCCAGGGCGGCCGCATCACTCACCCCCATCCCCAGCTAGTCCCCTGTTCATCTTCATTAAAGATATCTTGCAAATTACATTTCAACCGGTATCAGTTATATGTAAACCTTACTTTGTGCACAGCTTATATAAAATTGTATAAGTATTTGGTAAAAGCTGTGAATTAGTCATCCATGTTTTTTAAAGAAGAGGAAGGACAAATGCTGCCTTGGGGTGACTAAAATGTTGGAATTTAATCATGTATGATCTGTCAGCTGTGTGCTTATGTGCAATGCACTGTCAGTCAAGCAGATAAGTGTTATGTGACAGAGTGATAGCAGGAGGTTAGACAGTGCTTTCCATAGTCCATAATAAAGAAGAAATATAGCCTGTCAATGCACAGTTTTACTGCAGCAATAATAAATGGCAGCTACAAGTTTTGGGTACAAAGTAGCCATCTTCAGGCTGTATATATCAGATATATAAAAGGAAATTATATACCTGTATTTTACATAAAGCTCAAATAACAGCCTTTATATGTAAGGCTGAGATCTCATCCACCAGTTGTTTGTGACTGTATGTAAACTACCAGTATGCACTTTCCTTTTTATATTTCTGTTATATACAGCCTGATGATGTGGGCCGGGTAGCTCAGTCGGTATGGCAACTGACTACGGGCTGGACGGTCCAGGATCGAATCCCGGTGGGGGCGAGATTTTCCGTCTGTCCAGAGCGGCCCTGGGGCCCACCCAGCCTCCTGTACAATGGGTACTGGGTCTTCCCGGGGGTAAAGTGCAGCCGGGACATGCTGCTGACCACTCACCCCCTTCTTGTGCCATGGTCATAGAAGAGTAGAGCTATACCTCTACCCACCCTCTGGGCCACACCGAGCTTGTAACGGGATAACTTTACCTTTTCTTTTACATCCTGATGATGGCTAATTTGTAGCCCAAACATGTAGCTGCAATTTATAATTGCTACAATAAAGTTGTGCCTTGATGGGCTATATTTCTTTTATTCCAGAAGCACAATGGGAATACCACACCATAAAAGTGCTTTGTATGATGCACTCTTAACAGGTCTGGTAATACTGGTACAGTGGATTTGCCATAGGCCTGTGTGGACTTTCATCCTAATCTTTCAAAGACTTTCTAATAAAAAATGACTATTAAAATGAATTACAGTTTATGAAGTGTCCATGGTAAACACACAACTGATAATGTGGTTGTGTATACAGTATACTCCCATTAATCTGGAAGTTGATGCTCCAGAAATCCTAATAAATCAACAGTTGAGGTGAGTAGCCCCAAGTCCAGTCAAAATGACTTGGCTGCATTCAGTAATGTTCCACCATCCTGAGTTTGATCAAATTTGGTGTGGTTTAGATTCCTGTAGCATGCAGACAGACAGATGTGATGAAACTAATAGGTTGTTTTGATTATTTAAACATACCTCACAATTTAGATATTATTCCTTATTTTAGAAGAAGGTGTACGACCAAGGATAGAGTCTGTGATACCCACTGGACAGAAGGCTGGGTGAGCATTGGAGGTATCATTACACAATAATGGTGGAAAGAACAATCTGATAATTGAGCTCATTTTAAGAGCCAGCAAATAATGTGCACATTGCACACAAAGCACAGTGCATCATAATATGTCATATGTGTTATGCATCAGTGCATTAAATGCCATTCCAGGAAGCCTGGTGGATCATGCCTACAAGTAAGCATAATACATGTGGTGTGATGTGTAACCCGTGTTTGTTGCAGGTATCTCTAGTCTGGTGAACTGTGCACAGCTTGAGGATCTGCCAGAGCTCCCAGCACATGATGGAGAACGCCTCCAGAGGGCAGCACTTCTTCTTCAGCAGCGTCTCATCCTCCGACAGTGGTTGATCCAGCATGGACTACAGCATCACTATCAGAGGTGATGGCTAACACTGGCAACTTTGCTAAACCAGAGTCTTCCTACAGACATGAGCCTGGTGCATTTCCATCTGTAACTAATCTGTGCAAGTTCAGACTAAGTAGTTGATCAAATTCTACTGCAGGTTGTTCCAGATAGAAGTGGCCTCACTGGATGATGTGTACTGGCTTGAAGACTCAAGAGCACGCTCACTGCTTGGCAAAGACTTTGTGACATGGGCTGCTGCACGTCAGGCATTGCCCACATCCAAAGATGACTTAGCTCAGTTAAAAGGAGAGTTGTGGAGCGCCGTGGTCAAGTCCACACAGCACGAAGACGCATGGACATGGGGTGAGGCCTGTATTGTTTTTGGAGAAAATTACACATTCTGCAGTTACAGTGAAATGCTCTTGGGATAGGATGAGTTGTGGTATTCTTTAAATGTAATATACAACCCCATGTGCAATTAATTTTCTTTGTTTATTTTTTCTTTCCTCCTTTTCCATTCTTCCTCTTTCCTGTGCTGTATATGTGAAGGATCCACAGCATGGAAAATCAGGCCATAGGTAATCAACATAGCTGTTACATCAAATATACAAGCTATTGTAAAGTAAATAATATTATTTTAAAAAGCTACATACCAAAAGCACATATTAGATGTTAAAGATGAATGGATTTAACATGTGTAGTGCTGCTTTATTATCCCATATTACCTGCCATTTATTCCAATGAATTCTCCATTCTTTTCCATTTACCACCACCATTGTCATGAGTGCTTTTATGCTGCACATGGTAGCTCTCAGCATCCTGGACATTTGCATTCCAAAGCATAGTGCATAACTTGAAATTCACATATCATTCTTTTTTAATTTTCTTTTAGAAATGTCGTCTCTGCTGAATTTAGTACCATTCATTTTATCCATTAACAAATGTTAGGTTTTTTTTTTTCTTGCCATAGACAAATCATATGAAAGCTGTTAGTCTTTAATAAAGAAATGTTTAAAAATTAATATGAGATTATGTTAATAAGAAATTTGATGTGCTCCAAATTGCATAACTAGGAGTTATTTTAAGATGTAGTGTTATCATCCTCAGACACACAGTTTAATGATGTCTCAAAAATGGATGAAAAATGTATGTATTCAAGTTGATACTAACACTAACTATAGAGATTTGGCTTGCACCAGCAAGTGTTCAAAAGGATTCTAGTTATTTTGGAAGCCATTGGCTTATAACCATCACCATTTTAGACACTTTTCAGATGAATCCAGTTTACACTGTGTGACATCTGTTATGCATCAAATTTTTGTTTGAACACTAAAGTCCTTCCAAAGTCATGATCTACCAAATGGTCTCTTTCTGTCAGGTTTTGCCATCACCTTTTTTTTTTTGTATGCTGTACTCTATCCATCCAGACCCACTTGATTTTATCACCTTTAGTGTACTAGGTAACAGAAGTTCCTCATTGTGCAATATTCTTCATTACAGGAGGCATGCTGGTCGTGTCTGTCAGTGTGGCTGGGCTTGTAACCCTAGCTGCCATGACTCAGCCCGCACTAGCCCCCGAAGCAAAGCACACGCTGTTGCAGTATGTAACAGGGAAGTATCTTCTTCCTGGAAATTGCAAGGTCAACTTTGAGTGGGAAGACCCACAGACTGTGGGAGAGACCATGATCTTTACTGTCAAGGTACATGTCTTCAGGATCAGAATGTTCCTCCCTTTATGGTTTATTTGAAGTATTCCAATAGTCCAGCCACATGTTGTTAAGATTTTAAGTAGGAGAGCATACAGAGAAATACCATGTTTACCTGAATACAAAATGAAAACGTTTTCATAATTTGTCATCTTATAATCTTGCAAAAAAAAAATAAATGTGTTCTGTCTAGGCATTTTTCTGAAAATTAAAGTTGTAAACAGGGATCATTCTTATATGTTGGGTTTCCTTGTACAGTGGAATGTTATACAGTAAAACATTGGAATTAATTTGAAATACAGCATCATTCAAAACGTGTGACTTTCCAAGCATCAGGCATAAGATTTTCTGTGTTTTATAATGTGGTTATTTCAAAGTATGGTTATTTTGTAATTTGAAGCCATGTTACAGCCCTTTGATTAATAAAAGATGAATTGTTTAAAATAGTATTGCATTATTTTCTGGGCAGTATGCATAAACATTTACACACCACTGTAGAATAATGCAGTCACCATTCTTTTGACATGACAGCAAAGTTCCAACCAGTCAGTAGCTTGGCCAAGTTATTCTACACTCCCACATGACATTTTTTAAGACAGCCAAAATTCTTGTATACATGCACTTGTTCTGAATGTATAAGTAGCTAATTTTGGTTTTCTGTATGATGTTCACACTGGAGTAATGAGTGTTATTTCCTGTCATGGACTGTACACAGCACAAGCTTCCAATCATTGTATGTGCTGTGTAGTGCTGTGAAAAGAGTGGGATAAATTGCAGGGTCACATTGATTTTCCTAGAAGCTGCAACAGGTTTCTCAGGGCCCACCAGGTATTCCCCTACCAGCAACATTTCTGTGATACAAAGAAACAACTGTTGAACTATATATGTAAAGGGCATTTTTTTGTCCACCATTCATTCATTCATTCATCCATTCATCCATTCTTTCATTCTCTCTCTAGTAGCAACAAAATGTTGTGTGAATTGAACTGTGACATGTACCTTTAACCTTCCTGTGATCTGCAGGCACCATTGTTTATTTTTTGCATTAAGTAATCATTTTCTCCATAACACATTGTGTGCAGTGGAGTAGCCTGGCTGAGCTACCAACACTGGTTTGAGCCTTGGTGCCATGTTGCAGAATGGTGACTGCACTGTACTACAGTACTATGCTAATTAAAGTTTTATTAATGTTCATTATTGTTTGCTGTCTGTAACTTGTATTAAATCACATAGTTGGCATTTCAACAGTCAATACAAGAAGGATATCTTCCAGTTACTTAAGTAAAAAAATCATAGCTTACAAGAAATCAGGACTTAACCAGCCACATAATGGAAAAGTGTACATTGACAAAACTGCATAATTTGATATCTCATCATTTGAAACCAAAAATTTTGGTGGGGTTAACTAATGTAGAGTAGTCAGATTCGTTTTTTTGACCACCTTTAAACTAATACAGGCTTGTGTTACTTGTTGTCTTTGTTAGACAGTAATAGACCCAGTATTCTTCATACTGATTTTCACGCATCATTCTTTACTTGCATCTGTTGTATGTTGGTGGTATTTATGTTGGATGACTTTTTTTCAGTTCTACCAACGTAATGGGCAACCATATCCAATCTGTGACACAGACAACCTGTTTGTGGAAGTGACAGAGGGTGCACGGAAAGTGGCTACCTTGTCTGAGCTTGGGGGCACCGATCCCAGTGCTGCCAATGTTGCAGTTGTTAAATTCACTGTGCGACATGCAGGGCAGTACAAGATATCTGTGCTTATTGGCAGTTGTCATGTTCATGGGAGCCCCTTTGTTAAGACCTTCCTTCCAGGCAAGTTATTAATAAGGTAGGAAATGTGTGCTCCAGTTTGGAGGTTTTTTTTTTTTTATGTATTTTTGTGTTAAACTTTTCCTTGCTGGTATCATCCCATTTTCCTTCCTGAACACTTAAATTCAAGATGCTCTCTGTACTCGACAGGATCTCTGGCTTGTTTAGTTACAGTCCGATCCCTAATACTGTATGGTTTTGAGTCTTATGAAAAAACCTAGGACACTGGCATTATCACTGCCTACACATAGGGTGCTTTATTTTACATATTACTAGGCGCATTAGCAAAATTACAAAAAGCGACTCTTAGCTTCGTCACATCTATCCATCCTCCTGCATGGAGCAACTCGGCTCCCACTGGATGGATTTTCATGAAATTTTATATTTGAGTATTTCTCAAAAGTCTGTCAGGGAAAATCTAGTTTCATTAAAACTGGACAAAAATAAAGGATACTTTACACAAAGACCAATATACATTCTTGATAATACCTTGCTCAGTTCTTCTTAGAATAAAAAATGTTTCATACAATAATCATAGAGAAACTCAAAACACACATTTTATATTCAGTAACTTTGTTTTGAAAACCATGCCATCCACGAGATAATGTGAAATAATACTGTAGAGTGGGGCAGGCCACAGATGACAATATAGTGCCCGCATATTATATGCTGGATACCTGAGGCTACAAATTCACACACAGGTTGTGTAATACTCATTGTTTTCCACTGCAACAATGGTTGCATGAATGTGCCTCAGTGTTACTTTGTATGTACATTACCTGTCTTTTTTTTAAATAAATTCCATGTTAAAGTTACCATTATGTAGTTGAGAGTATTATGTATGTCTGAAAATGAGTGAGTTAGCTGAAGTGGTTTTTCTCTGCCTGAAGTGAGTCCCAGGTGGGACTCCTGACCATCCTGGCTGAGGTTTCTAATCTTTCCTCAGTCCCTCCAGGCAGACACTAGGATAGCACTGGAAACTGGCCACAATCACTTCTTTGCCATTTGCAGTTCAGTATTCACTAATCATCATCATCATATCTGACATTGTGTCTAGTTAGGTTATTTAATGTAGCACCATTAAGATGGAGGCCTGTTTATACAATATATGTTTTGTTCTTCCAGAAGTGTCTGTTATGTAGTATGTACAGCATTAATATGTGTTCTTAATGTCATACACTTGTGATTTTCTGATGTGTCTTGTCTTACATTTTTCACAGTTTGTGTACCTAAAGTGATGCTCTGTAATTGTAGCAAATTATAGCACACTTAAATATCACTTTAAAAAAAAAACTAATGTTTGTTTGCAAGTGCATGTTATGTTGTGTATATTGTATTTGTTTGTCTGAAAAATACCATTATTGCTTTTTTTTTCGGTCATACTGTTTGCTTCTCTTTTAAAGATAGTAGCTCTAAAATCTTAAAATTACTTTTTAATGGACCTTCAGATTTTACAAGGTAGGGGATTTCTCAGCTCTTTGAACTGCCATTAACTTCTACAGACCTTTGTTCCATGATGTTAAATGTATAATTGATGGCATTGTAACTCAGAGACCAATTCTGTCTCATTATTTAAAATTTATTTCAGTAAAAACAGAGAAACTGAGGAAGAATCTTTTGAGATTACTTCCAAGTTCAAAGTTCAGTATTTCTACCTCCATACTAATTTAAAATTCAACAGTTTTTAAATGAGTGTGATGAAGCTGTTTACTTCTTTCTGCTACTGCACAATCCTGCTCAATAATGTACGCCGTGGTAAAGATAGAACAGCATGGTTTCTTCTGCAGGATTATTGTGTGACTGAACTCATCAGTATTGATTATAATTTGTGCCTAATTTGGTGTTTTTATTTCTTCTGCCTTTAAAAATATGTAGTGTTTATGTCATTTTGGTACTGCAAAAAGGCTGAAACTTGTCTGCCTGCTGTAAGTGTATGTGTTTGCGGTCGTCATTTAAGTGTACAAATATTTCATGTTCAAAGTTGTGGAAGTAGTTACTCAGCATTAAATTGATGGTTTAATGTGTACTTCATTTTCAGTAACAAAAGATGCTTGACAAAGTGCCTGATGTTATTGGTAAAGTGTTCTGTCTGTACAGCGTTATTATCAAACAGTGCTTCCAGAAACTTATACACAGGGAAGTGCTGAGATAATAGGTGAAGTTTTTTCTTTTGATGCCACAAAGACATGTAGGGGAAGTAGTTCTACCCATTCTTAATCTTGGCACTAGATGAAGGCAAGGAGTCATCATGATGCCCTGGCCACTTTACCCATGGGAAAGAACCAAGGTGCCCACTGAATAGGAGGCTGTGTGGGCCCTGGAGCCAATCTGGACATTTAAGAGAGAAAAATCTCTTGCCCATCCTAGGATTTGAACCCTGAACTGTCCATCCCATAGCCTATTCACAGTGTTGAGTGGGTTTTTGTCTACTCTTTTGCTGTCATTAATATAGAATCACCACCTAATATTCCCTGGGGTAAAAGAGTGCGTGTGACTGAACAAACTGGACACTCCAGCTATGTGCTTTACCTGGCTCATTGAATGCTGCATGGTTTCTGTGGTAGGAAGTGTGGGAATGGCGTGCTTGTTCACAGCTGCGCCAAGGGGGTGACTGAGAAAATAGTGAGGCTTGTGATATGAGATCTGGATCATGAGTCAGAGTCATGCTTCGGTTATCCTGTTCGGCCAGTCAGTCTCTCTTGGTTTCGAGCTCATATGGGGTCTCATGACCTTATTTTAGTCTGCATGATTCAGGTTTCCACTGCAAAGTAGATGAGAACTGCACTGTCCTGGGTCGTAATTCAGCGAGTGGTGTTAATTCCATACCATCATTGCAGGACACTATTGTTCCTATCTTCAGGAGTCAAGAACTTGCTGTGTAATAACCCAGAAGAGCACAGTTCTCATATTTTGATCTATTTGTGGACTTACTGACTCACTGTTCTTTTGTCGTCATGTGCCCCTCTGACGAGTGGGTGAGTTGGCTGATGAGAAAATTATTTGTATATATTCTGTGGTTTGACGAGTTGAGATGTGGCTGTGAGAAGAACTACACTTATGTGCATATATATGCAATGGTACTGTTGGATGTGGGCTTCAGAGAAGGTGGACAGCAAGGTATATTGGTAATGGTGGCATGCCCAAATATGCATCAAGTGTGGACATGGAGCAGATAGACTGGATTTGAATTTTTTTTTTTTAATACTATATTATTGGCATCAAAATTGTTAAATATTTTTATGTTTTCATTTCACCCCTTCCCCCCAACTCCTAGCAATTATTCATAGAAGAGGGGTTCAGAGCCATAGAGTGGATCAAGCAGAGGTCTCAACTGCAAGCAGAGTCTGTAAAAATATTAAACCATGGGAGTTACAGAGTTTATTCATTGAATGTAGCACATTTTAATTTGGAATTATTTTTGTGGTAATTTTAAATTTGTGATTAGGTGCTTGAATGGCTGTGTTAGTAGAGCATATGTCTGTATAATATTAAAATACAGCACTCGATACCATGTATGGAGCCTTGAAAATCTGCAGTAAGATTCTTTGAAAACATTGTGAAAGTGATCCAAGAGGGTGCTGAGTCACTGATCTATAGACATGCATGTTCATTTCTCTCCTCAGGGCCCCCAGATCCAAACAAGTCTGTGTTTGTGCGTCACAGTTCAACAGTGGTTTGCACTGCAGGAATCCCTAACTCACTTGCTATTGAGCCGAGAGATGAGTTCAATAACCTCTGCATTTTCCAACCTGATGAAAACCCAACAGATGGGTACAATGTGGCTGTTACTCAGGTAACAGTTTATCAGATTTATCTTAAGGTGTTTAAGTTTGCCTTGTTTGATGGTAAATATGAATACCAGTTGGCAAAACTTTGTTGTGGCTTATTTTACTACACTGTCAGTCACTCAGACTACTTAACATCAAATGGTAGGTTTATTCATGATGGTGAATTCAAAAGGATTTGGGAAGAAATAGTCATGACTCAAAGTACTGTGCTGGCATTTGCCTGAAGGGACTGAGTAAAACTATAATAAAACTTTATTCAGGATAGCCATTGACCCAGCCATTCTTCAAGCCAGGTATCTTCTGAATGTAAGTCCAGATCATTACCTCTACCAACCAGTTTGTTACCACGATTTTATTTAGCATGTTATACAAAATGATCCTAACAAATGCATTTTACTTTACAGAGATTTATCGCAATACAAAATTTCAGGTTCCATGACACTGTTAAGACATTCTCCATGTTTGCTTTGTTGAGAAACATAATTGCCAGATTACTATCTTGACTTAAACATAGAATAATGTTGTGTATAAAGTGACCGCCCCTTCATAAACAACAGTTTTCAGGAAAATACTTGTATTGAATGTCTGTAACTTTGTGCATGATTTTGAAGCCACCTCCAGTTGTCAGGTGGTGAGTGCCACCACAAAATATCACAAAGATTGGGGTACTTACCCATTGGCTATATGAAGGCAAATTGGGAAAACTCTTGTGAATGAGCATTGATTGGTGTTCAGTGGCCACTAATGTTATAGTGTTAATTTAACCATACGTTAACCCAAGGTTGTACAAAACTCTAATCGCCAGAAGGGTGTCATGACGCAAGCTCCATGCTTAGGATCCACATATGTTAGATGCCATCATATGAAATTAGTTGCCCAGAATTTGTGTACCCCTGCATCTAACTTTCTTAATGATTCAGTATGTAATATCTTTTCTACCTGAATATAAGATGACCCCCTCCCCCCTCCCCCCCCACACTGTCTTCAGATCACAGTTAAGAAAATAATTTTTTTCTTATTTGTGTTAATACAGTACTTTCCAGCTGCATGTACTAATGATAGGCCTACTGTTACCTTTGTTTATCTTGTGTCTTTTTTTTTATCACTTTATTTACTGAGAAACTTGCTGTTTTACAAAACAGGTAGTATGTGAACTAGGCTTTATTTAATTTTTAGTGAAAGCTGTTAGTTTCCAGACATACATAAACTGAAAAATGAGATTTTTCAACAAATTAGTGTATTCCAAGATTTCACACCTCTTGCTAGCAGGCATAATACTGCCTAACGTGAGTAACGAGGTCATTACCTTTCCTTTGGAACACTGGCATTGCATGGTTGAGATATTTGTTCTGTAACCCTAGTTTAGGCATTGTTTGTCCAGCATGATGAAGTCACATGCAGTGTACATTTTGCTGCACCTTTGCTGCACGATGCCTTGGTTCACAGATTGGCAGCCCTGAACCTGTGGAGTGCTCAGTAATGCTTGAATATGAGGAGGCTAACCATCGCATAAATCTTCAGATGCAGTTCTCTTCAGAAGGCTGCTTTCATGCTTCTGTCTCCTACAGGGGCATTGAGCTACACAACGGAGACTTTGATATCATTGTACTGAGTGGTGAGTGCAGGTGACAGTAGGAGGGACATTCTGGACCATATGTACCTTCTAGCAGGTTTTAAATCTATATTTGCCAATTAGATCAGTTTAATTTGGTTGCTGCTATAAAAGCCATGTGCAAATAATGGAATCACTGTCATCATCCAAGGATATTTTGAATTTGTATTTCATTATTTGCCAACTTTGTCCTATCCTGTCTGTGTGTTAGTATTTGTCTCTATCTGGTCCTGTTTTCTGTCCTCTCCTTCACCCAGACATTCTTGTCATTCTTTGTCTCGCAGTAGGTTTTTGGACCATCCATAACCTCAGAGCTGCTCTTGGTGTTTGTTTCTGTCTTGTTACATGACATGGCTAAGCCACTTGATTGTTAGTTTTTGCAATATTTCCTCTGTGTGTTATCCAGTTCTCTTATGCCCCATTTCATTGTACCACTTTGTCTTGTTTGTTGACAGCAAGTGATGCTGCATTGGTGAATAAAAATGTTGCCTCAAAGAATCACAACATCTGCTATGAGGCAAGGCTTGTGGGAATGCAAGGTGAACGACTTTCTAAGCCCAAAAAAGTGTTTTGTTATGTTTCACCAAAACAGCTGACGGTCAAGGAGTTCCTGCTCAAGTTCATACCCAAGAGAGTTGTCACATTCCGATTGTGCCCTTCCACAAAGGTGAGTTGCACAGATTGAACCACACTCTTTCTGTGCTGCTTTATGTGAAGCTAAAATGTCTTTAAAAGCCAACTGCAAATAAATAGCAGAAAGTTCAAAAATGTTCCCATATGATTAACAGATACTTGTCATGTTATTACATATCCTGCTTTAAATAATTCCCTGCATACAAAGTACGAAAATTTCTTGACACAATGAATTTTTCACTCACTAGATATATTTTGTATCCAAGTTTTGACATATTCCTATTCGTTAGTTTGTTACCAATTCAAAGTGATGAAATAATGCTTTAACTTTTCAAATATTTATCATAAAAGTCATTTCACAACTGGTTGGATGTGCAGATAAGCAGTTCATTGTTAATCCATAGAAAAATGAGAAATCACATCACATTCTGACTGCACTGCCATCTATTTTCACATGTGCATGTCATGCAACATCATGGCCTGTGTGTGATTTTTCATTGCTAATCAGCAAAGGTTTAATATACTCTTTTGTGACTGTGACTGTTTTACTTTTATTTCAAGAATATGCAGTATTTTATTTGCACAATTTATGTAACTTTTTGTTCACTTCAAATTGCTTGTGCATATGCAGCTGTTCTGCTTCACTGTAATATTTTGTTGGAAGATTGGTGTCATGCAAGTTTCTTATATTGCAGTTCCACTTCCACAACAGCAGCAGTAACAACAACCAGCATAGTCACCCGTCATTCATCGTGGATGATGGCTGTCAACCTAAAGTGGAGCTGGTAGCTAAGGACAGGAATGTTATTGCTGCTACCTTTATTCATTTCTTGCTCAAAAACATAGGTACACTAACAGCAGCAAATTCATACATTACTCTTTATAGAACGTGCAGGACAATTTTTATCCCACCTTGGTATTTGTTTTTAATTTTGCATGTTTACCCTCATGGAGCCCCATATTTTTTCATGCTACATGACATTATCAGTGGGTTATTGTCTTATCATTATTGCTACCTCACATCCAAATTATACTTGCCACTCACATGGATCAGTCTGAAATTGTAACTACTGTATAACTAAGGAATGTCTGTTTCTGTGACTGAAAATGAAATACAGTGCAACACACACATAGTGTGTTGTGTTGAAATTAGTGTTATGAAGAAATAATTTAAGAAGTCTTGTAGAAGATCTTGTACATAGTGTCTGGGCATTTCAGTCCCTTTGAAAACAACAACATATCAGATGGTGAACAGATTTTTAACAGCAAGTTGTTAGAGAGAGAGAGAGCAGGATTGAACATGACACACTGTTGCAGAAGGAACACTACATAGTATGTTTGCTGGTTTATATCCTTCCCAACAAGAGTCATTTTAAAGCTCCTGCCTGCCCCCAGTTATTCATTGGTTACAACCGTAAGAGCAAAAGAGAAATCTCACGCAGTTATCACCACTTTAATTTTATGTTCTACAGAAGTAGTCAATAATAAAAGGTAATGTATTTTTCCAAAGTCAGTTAGCAGACATTACTTGAAAACTTACAAGTAGATGGCAGTAGTGGCATCTCTTACGTCATATGTTCACACATTTGCCAAATTGTTAATATAATTGATGGTAGGAAATAAAGGTACAACACTAAATTGTTAACATGTTTCATGAAAATGTTGAACTGGACGAAATGAACTCCATAGACAGAGACTGAGTGGTAATCTCAGAGTTACTTTATCCCTTTTGGGAGGAAAGTGATCAAATAACAATCATGTCACCTGTTACATCAGTTCTCATGTGAAGATGATACAGATATTGAAAACTCACGTCATACCAAATTAGCTATTCACTGCATCCATTTGCAATGAAATCTTCAAGTCTTATCATTCCATTTTGTTTGACACTTTATGACACCATCACATTGAACAGTATGTGTCATGAAGCTGCCAAAGTGATAAAATCCAATACAATCTTAATGGGCTGACAGTGACATTGGGTGGTTCAAATGCATCAGCGTATCTATGACCTACTGTGCCTCCATAAGCAAGGTTCTGAACCCAGATGATGGAGATGAAGTCACTTGATGTGTTTGAACTGCCTGGCATGGCTGCAGAATGCAGATGATGGAGACATATTTTGTGCCTGAAACTTTGGTGTATTTGAACCACCTGATGCTGGTGTCAGTCTGAGATTTTATCACCAGTGTTTGTATGTGATATAAGGTAAGCAGGAGTGAACAACATGCTCTTTGTTACAGGTGGGTCAGAAACATTCAAGGACAAGCAAGATTTTTTCTACCACGAAGTACGGAAGTTTCACCAGAAACATTATCATGAGAGGTTGCCATTGAAGGTGAACCGTGAAAAACTTCTTGAATCTGTAAGTGAACATCTCACATTTCATTACTACTGTTCTGACTACCCTCTGTCAGCCACATGCGACAGACTTGGGTATCAATAAAAGAGTGCAGTAGCACGGGATGCCATAGTATTTGTACATGTGTAATCAAAGTGCATTCTTTTATCTATCATTCCTTATGTAGTGTAACTACTAAGAAACAGGAACTGCAAAATCATGGTCAGTATAGTGACTAAGCAGTGGGCTGGGTAATCAAGGAATCAGGTGGTTCCAGCCTTCCTCTTATTCAACTGGTACAGAGATATTTCTCCCCTGGAGGGAAACAGTTGAGGCTTATAGCCTGCATGGGGTGCATGGAGAAAATATGATGGTAGCCTTTACTGGTAAGATGCACCAACAGTATAGCCTCCCATACTGTAATGCCAACCTCAGATTTACAGGGTGTATCTTGTTGTTACAAACAAGGCTGTGTTTTGTGACATTGTAATTGTGTTTGACATCTTTCAGTTGGTTATCTCACATATCTAAAACCAGATTCCTATTTTGTGGTTTTCTTTGTTCTATTAAAGTAGCTCCAATTATGATCTGTTTCTACAGTATTTCCAGTCCAATTTGTTACCACATCATTTCATATTTTATCTTTGATGGTTGTTCTCTTGAAACTTATTGCTACATCCTACGTACGGTAGATACACCTTCTTCCAGAGTTTGGAAATAGATTCTGGTGTACCATTCCTGACAATAACATGGACTGAAGACCATTCACATAGGGAGAGTTGATTAGAATCTGCAGATCAAGGATAGTTTGGGGATGAGATTAATGTAACTCAGCCTGTTCACCTTTCCTGTTTTTACAGTGAATTCCGACTATCCTCCAGCCACAAATCAGAATTGAATGGTAGAAGTACTTTAAGTTATGACATGAAAAAGTTGTGTAAGCAAGCAGCTGTGACCTGTTTTAGGAGTGACTTGGCATTTTCCAGGAAGCTGAACTGTGAACAAAGTTGTCTTGTATGTTGCACAGAATGTGTGTAATATTAAGTTATGTGAACAAAGATTCAAACTCGTAACATTAATCCAACACTCCAGTGCAGTGCCCGGTTGGTCCATATAGTATTTCCATGTATTAATACTGGAACTTTGTAGGAAATGCATTATCCCAGCCTCCATGTTTTTGGTCTGTATATTGCATAGTAACCCTCAGGACAGCCAAGTTGGTTGTGTGGCACTAGTCCATACTTTTGTTCAGAATAGACCCAGTTTGAATGTGAACCATGTGACCAATTATCCTCAGTGACAATTTTCATGGCTTTCCTCAGGATGTCTAGGTAATTGTGGGGCTGCAACCTTGAAATAGATCACAGTTACCACCTCCTTCCTAATCCTTCCCTTATTGACTACTTGTGATCATCTTGTAATCTCATTTTGTGCCTTGTAATCCCATGAATTGAAGTGTTATCACTACATAACTGAAGAAATAATACTGTGTGAGTTTATCACACCTCTTCATATAGTTCTAGATGGAATGAATCTCAGAATGTCATTACATCCCTATAAAATAAAATTTTTAAATTCCAAAAATATGGCAAGCACACAAATCACACAGAAATTCTTTGCTGTTTTCCAAGAATAAATGGGAAAAAAAAAATCCATGTTTATCACACTAAATAAAAAATAAAATGTGGCATGTTTTCTTCTGTTGTATATTCATGGAAATCATTTATTTTAAAACATTTTGGCTGGTGGTTTGCAAGAACATATCTAGTTACTGTGTAAATCTTATGATAATGGAAGATTTTCAAGTGTGTGTGTGTGTGTGTATATATTTATACATTTTCTTTTCCAGTCTATGAAAGCAACAAAAGGCTTCTCAGTCAGTGACTGGTGTCGGAATTTTGATATCACATTTCAAGGGGAGCAAGGTAAAGCATCAGTTATCTGGTCAGTGCTTATAATAAATTAACATAAACTTTGAATTGCTTAAGAACTGATCTATCAATTTTCTATGGTTATTAGGTTTGGACTGGGGAGGTGTGCGCAGGGAATGGTTTGAGTTGACCTGTGCCTCCCTGTTTGATGCCCGGAACAGCTTGTTCACAAGTTTCTCAGACAGCCAGCAAGCTCTCGTGCACCCAAATCCACAGCGACCACCCCACCTGAAGCTTAAACACTATGAGTTTGCAGGGAAAGTGGTTGGAAAGTGTTTGTATGAGTCAGCACTTGGAGGCTCCTATCGTCAGCTGGTCCGTGCCAGGTTCACACGTTCCTTCCTAGCACAGATCATTGGCCTTCGAGTGCATTACAAGGTGAGAAAGATTTTTAAATGCCTTCTTCAATGTTACATGTTTTACATTAGTGTTTCCCCATAAAAAAAATTTGCAGCTCTGTGAATGCAGGATACTGTTAGAATGCAAGGCAACAACATGGTAACTGTACAGAAATTTTATCGGCTTTCAGTTTTATGGCTGCAACTAATGAACCACTAGAGCTAGATATCTGAAATTTCATACAGAGGTAGACCTTCAACATACTATTAAATATTGTTTAAGTCAAAATTACATGTGTGGCAGTGGTGTGAAAGTGTTATACATATATATATATTTTTTTTTGTTTGTTTGTTTGTTTAATTTATGCACGTAAGTATAGCTTGTTCATGATATGAACCAAAGGACAGCTACATTACTAACACATTTGTAGGCCTAGAAATCTGTACAGTAGGAAAGTAGGCAGTGTTAGTTCTTATAGTCATGTTACACTTTGTGCAGATTTTTTATTTGTGACTTGCAGGTATATTTGACATCAAATTCTGAAATATCTTTCTTACAGTATTTTGAACAGGACGATCCAGATCTCTACCTGAGCAAGGTGAAATACATCCTAGACCATGATGTGGAAGAGATGGAACTTTACTTTGTGGAGGAAGAGTATGACAAGTTTGGCCAACTCCTGAAGGTTAGTAAAGAGTCACCAATAAAGCCTATTATAGTTGACATAGAATGAAGAATTGTATAAGGCAATTCACAAGTAAGTACAAATTCTCATTTTCACTTGTAACATGTGCAGTACAGGTAATGCATAAATTTTTTGCACTTTTAAATTTTGCACAAAATCTGTATTTGTTACAGCAATATTGTTGTCACATACACACACTGAAGCCTGGAAGCACAGACAGTTGTTTTTAATAGTAACAGTATTCAGTGTCATTCACATTCTACTCACAGTTCCTTCAGTACAACTCTGTACATTCGTGAACACCCAATTGCACAAGTCTTCTGAAATTGTGTTACACATTTGAAAGATCATGTCTCAAGTTCTGAGCGAACCAAATTTCATTTAGTACAATATATACTCTGTGAAGCCTCACGAAAAGGAAATCGCATATACTCATGTTTGTGCTGTGGGTAGCCAGACCCTGTCCACAACCATGGCTTCCTGGAAAACAGTGAGATGCCACTCATGAACTGTTACATATTGATCACTAGTCCAATTGCAGTAAGTTGTAGCATAAAGTTGTTATACATTGTGGTCAGGCAGTAATTAGAATTGACTATTGAAAAGAATGACTGACTTATGCCAAGGCAAAATACAGTAACCCATTCTGTAATTTTTTCACCACATTTTCTCTCTCCTGAAGTTTATGTGGATGCTCCTTGGCCCAGAATCAGTATTTTTTTTTTTTGTTATATACAAATACATGATTGACAAAGTATATGTTCTTTTTGAAGAAACAGGCCTATTTTGTATCTGCCTGACTTACTTAGAATTGCATCCAAGGAATATGAGGACCACAGCTGATATTGATTTCAGAAGCTTTAAATGGACAGTGTTTGCACACCACTACATCCCCTTGTGCTACGCTTATCCTTCAATCTTCAAAAACCTTGCAGAATAATCATTCAGACGTGTTTAGTGTCATGTCTGAGATTTACAGTGGTGGAGGAACTGTATGAACTTCTCAATCATATCAGACTTCCTTCTTCAGTTGCACTGGTCAAGTTTTCTCTTACTCATTCCACCACTTCAAATTTAAAGACGGTGTGAATAGGTGGTATATTGACCATAACGCACTGTGCTTGCATTACTTCAGCTAATTAATACTACTACATCTTTTTATGAGAGCAAAAGGGAAATGATAATTGGTAATGGTTATAAAATTAAATATACATTTTTATGAAAAATTAAAGTGCCAGATTTTCTGTAACAAAATAAGCATATGATCTGTGCCTAATTGTGTATGACTATGGTATATCAAATATGTAAAGTTCTTGCTTTCGGACGGTCCCATGTTTGATTCCCACATGGATCAAAGTCGAGATTATTTTGCATAGTGAAGAAGCGATCATCCCTCTTTGTACATTGTGGTTGTGGAGCACATCAGATTCTTACAATTTTTCAGATTGTATGTTAAGCAGTATGTCTCATATACTACTTTTTGTTCTGACCATCATGATGTAATTGTGAGTAACAAATTTTACCTCACGATTTAAGGCTTCCGCCGCAAAGTAGATGAGACTGCACTCTTCTGGGCTACTTCACAGCATGTAATGGTAAGGTACCTGTACATGCTGCATAGTAGCCCAGAAGAGTGCAATTTTAAAAATTTACATCATATTTGTTCTTACAGTCAAAATTGATTCATTCATTTCACCAAACGAACAAAGGTTGAAGGCCTTAACCATTAACACCTTAGTTGCAGGTGTACCCATCAAGCAGTGTAATGCCCAAAATGCCAGACAACAGCTAAGCTGATAGCCTGTCATGGTGTTTATTATGCAGCACTGCGTATCTGTGATTCTGTCTGGCAGTATCAGGACTGATCTGTCTGCCATTTCAATAGCTTCCCACTTCAACACAGTAGTCTGAACACCAGGCCTATCAAAACACATAAGCCATATGTGGCACTTCAAACATTTATATTTTTGTCGCTGTCATATTGGAACACAGAAGTTTTTATTAGACAGTTAAAAATGATGATTGTCCATAATTTTTAGGAATTTAATTTGGAAGTAAAATATAAAAATATAATTGTATAAATCACTGTCTCATTTAAAATTAATTATATAATGATGTGTGTTAGTTGTATTAAATTCTTGATATCAGAACCCTATTTGATGACTGGTGATGCAGTCTAAGCAATATTGTAAAAGTGGGCCAGAAACATATATAAATTTGACATTGTTACCTTCAGCCTTTTGGCCCCAAGTTCTCAAAATTTAAATATTTGTGGCAAATCTGAATGACACACTTGTTCCCTCTACCCCCACACCCTGTTTAATTTGCCTTCAAACTTCAACACCGATACCGTGACCACACCTGTACTCCCTAATGTCAGGTTCACTACTCACTCTGCTTTGTATTGTGCTGAGAAACAGGTTGTGGAGTTGGTGCAGGGAGGAGCAAAGTTGCGAGTGCGCAATAGTACCAAGCATCAATATCTGGATGTATTGGCACAGTACAGGCTTGCCAACAGTCAGAGGGATGAGATGGAGCATTTCCTCAAAGGACTCAATGAACTCATTCCAGACAACCTGCTGAGCATATTTGATGAGAATGAACTGGAGGTGAGACTGTATGAACTCTTACACAAATTATTGTTTTGACTTGCATACCAGAGGTAACAAATGATCTCTTACTGGGGTTTTACAGTCATTATTTTTTATGTTGATATCATTTCATCTATGCGTTCATAATTTGCATCCCGTCTTATATTTTCCATTTAATTACGTTAATAATACTTGGGGAAGAAGATATGCCATAAAATCACATATATTCCTGCTATGTAATCTCTTGTACATCCAAATAAATAAACTTCTCATCACATTGTTGTCAAAGACTCTCAGTATCTGTATATTAGAAATCCTACATTTTCTTTAGACTTCTTGCACTTAGTGCTTCTGCTTCCTTTTAATAACTTCAAGCCTCTATAACAGCATTCAAGTCCCTTGGTTTTTACAGCTCACATATTATTTCCCGTCTTACTTATTTAAGGTTGCTTTCAGTTTATGTTTTCCACTGCTTGTATGTGGTGCAGAGTTAACAGGAACCTGTTTAATCTGCACCACACACACACCTAACCAGGAATTACATATGCAGCCACATTTACCAAGATTTTATCATAACAACACATTACTACATTGTATTTTATCAGTTAATAATTCATAACTTCAGCTAATACGACTTGTAAACTCCCTAAAGATGGTGTATTAACACCAAAACATGTCGGAGTAATTTTAATATAAGTTTACACCACTTATTTGTGCATATGTTGGTATATAATAAACATTTATTATTCAATATGCACGGTATGAACATAAAAGTAAATGATGATTACTATGTGTTTAATTAAATCTGTTGCTGGTCACTAGCTAATTGTTTAAGAATCATGGTGCAGTTTCTTCTTCTGCTTTTTACAGCTGTTGCTGTGTGGAACAGGTGAGTATAGCATTGCTGACTTCCGCGCCAATCATGTGGTTAACGGAGGATCCTCAGAATTTCGGCGTATCCTGGACTGGTTCTGGACGGCAGTGGCCAACTTCACACAGGAAGAGATGGCTCGTCTGCTGCAGTTTACAACAGGCTGCTCCCAGTTACCGCCGGGTGGTTTTGCAGAGCTGAGTCCTCGCTTTCAAATCACAGCTGCCCCCACGTTTGGCAACCTGCCTACCGCACACACTTGGTAAATTTCGCAAGTGTTTTCATTTGTGTGTCATTATGAAGGCAGTGTAGGACAAGCAAGTCATCATTTCAGTAAAAGTTTTGAGAAACCTATCCAAGCTATTAGAACATATTCAGGATTATTAATAATTCACAGAGTTTTTAAAGACTAGACATATTTTAAATGGCAAATACAGGGAAATATCTGCATACACTAAGGAGGTTTTTACATATACAAGCAGACAAGTCAAGTATATGGATGAATTATATGTTAATACATACAACACAGTATTTGAGATTGTCAGCACTGAAATATATTCAGATGAAAGTATGCCTACAAGTGCCTTATATGGGCAGCACATGGAGACAGGAAGCATGTACAAGTATCGGCTAAGAAATAAGTCAACATGTGAAGTCTAACACACATACTGAGGTTTTTGTGGTAAGTTGCTGGTGAACTGTCAATGGATCACACGAGTGTGATTCAGGAGTCCTGTATTAAAAAAAACATAAGCATTCACCATCTTCTGTGGGTGCAGGGTTTTGTGCGTGTGTATGTTAATGTAATGACATGTCAGAAACATGGGTAGTAATTTGCTATAACAGAGAACTGATACTGGGTATTGGGTATTTAGTGAATGTAGATACAAATGCCATATATAGTTACATAGTGTTGCCTGCTGTTGTGATTTGTGGTCTTTGAGTGTAGATATTATATTGAAATAATTAGGTTCAAGTCACAGTTTTATTAGCCAGCATACTATCAACATGTCAGTGTGATTTGTGGTCTTTGAGTGTAGATATTATATTGAAATAATTAGGTTCAAGTCACAGTTTTATTAGCCAACATACTATCAACATGTCAGTGTGATTTGTGGTCTTTGAGTGTAGATATTATATTGAAATAATTAGGTTCAAGTCACAGTTTTATTAGCCAGCATACTATCAACATGTCAGTTTGCATATCAGAAGATTTCACAGTATTGTAATGAGGAATGGGTTGCATTATGTTCCTCATGCTGTAGATAGATTTCTTCCTGTACGTAAGGGGCCAAAGAGTCTGCTATAGTTTCATTTATTTGTGGAGCCAACTAGCACAGCAAGTCTTGTTTCTAACCCCTGTCTGCTATGAAACCTAACTAATCCTTTCTCAACAAGTGTCTTCCTCTTTATTTGATTGGGGTTACCAGGACTGAGCTTTGAACAAAAGACACAGGGTGATTACATTAATGACACTGAATGTCAAAACATAAGGCACTTGTATAATTATGTATTCATAAATGTAAAGCTATGGTTTTCTGTAGTTTATTATGTGATGATGTCAGTGTCCCAGACTACATAGCATCTGTGACAGGATAATGTTAGAATTAACTGGGAAAGATGTGGAAGGAAGATGTCTGACCTAATCAAGGTACTGTCCTAATATTTGCCTGGAGGAATTAAGAAAAACCACAAGCAACTGCTGTCAGGGTCATCAGTGTTGCAGTCAAGAGTCAAACCAGTCGGCTTCTTTATACAAGTCTTGACCAACCTGCTTGATGTAAAATTGTAGTATGATAACTATCCTAAATGGTTGAAAGCAGTTAATCTGTGGTATGATTAGAAAGCACATTTTGTATTGATTCTGGTAGTGTATTTTACTCCTCAGTAAGTATGAATGTCCAAAGAAACATGCTGTACAGAAGATCTGCTCTTCCACCTGAAAGACTGCTTATACCGTTGGCATGCAAACAAATTATACCATACCTATATGCACAGCCGTCTTCCCGAAGGTGAACCCTTGGGTTTGAAACATGTAGAAGGCATTATAAAAATTAAAATATTACTTCAACAAAGGGAATTTTGTTGGTTTATGTTATGTGATTATATGATCTATTGTCTTAATGTTGCAGTTTCAACCAGCTGTGTCTGCCAGACTATGAAAGCTACGAACAATTCGAACGAGCATTACTACTTGCAATCAGTGAAGGCACAGAAGGCTTTGGAATGATATAACACTCACGTAAGCTTAGTATACAGTGTAAGTACATACAGATGTAGGAACTAGGTATAGAATTTCTTGATATTAGGGGCACGTTTTTACCCCTGTTTTTCATCTGTTCACACACCAGAATATAAAGGGGGCCTGTACTTGCAGCCTGTTGAACTTGATCTTACCAATGGCTGTGGTGATTTGTGTTGCGTGCTTGTACCTAGCATCATGTGGATGAATTTTGTTTCACATTTCTGAGGAAAATTGCAGTTAGACAGTGCTCTTGTAACTTTGTTCAGTAAGTCATATCTGATAGCTATTATTCTCATGGTTGTGTGCAATCCACAATACAGTTGCTCACACCTCATAAAGGATTTCTTCATCTTCTGTAGAAGAGACCGTAGGAACTATGATGAGACTATAACAACCATTTTAGAAGATATAAATAACTACCATAACATGTAATATTCTCTTCAATTGAAACTGTTCTGAATTTTCTGCTCATATTGTGAATCTGTAATGGACAATAACTAGAAGTGAAGTCAGTTTTGCACAGTGTATTGACACTGCTGTTCAGTGGGAACAGAAGTTTGTTATGTTAGTGTACATTCCAGAGGAACATGTAAAACATTTTCATCTAAAATTTGTAAGGGCCCTTGATGTTATTAAGGCTCTTTTGTGCCTCATGATTCTTACAGGAACATAGTATCTCTGAAAGCCTTATATCATTTTTAGATATGCAATTCATTAAAGTCAATTGTGTGTAGCAAGTAATCAAATAAAAACACAGCATTCTGTAACTGTTCCTATTTCTTCATGTTTTGTTTTTCATTTGTTTCATCGGTAATAGTTATTTTATTTTTGATCGTTCTTCAGTTTGTCTTCTTATCTTACCAGACTGTACAGTAATTCTACTTCGTCTACTCCACTTTCACCTCTCCACCCCTTAATGGGGCATTTAAGTGACCTGGTGTTACAAGTGGAGTGCTATTTGAAATTTACATCATATCTGTCCCAACTTGCCAGTTTCTTGGAAATAATAGGATATAAAGACAAATAACTGCAGTAACAACAGTGAACAGCTGCCTGAACCTAGTTTAGTGACACAGAAAGCTTACCCCCCTGACATGTATGCAAGTAAAATGGAAATGAAAATGAAATGTCAGGTGTAATTGACATGTACTACCAGGTATGGACTGTATTATTTGTTACTGGCATACCCAAAATTTCCACTTAGTTGGTTGAACTTTTCTTTTGCTTAACTCAGTTATGGTTTTTACTGCCTTCCTGGTGTTGACTGTTGTCTTGTCAGCACACCTCTTGTCAGCACACCTCTTGTC
>Ga0131853_10003909_pt1 | contig 26754 bp, 14 predicted proteins | sample TergutLab28metaG_FD_92764 | JGI IMG/M metagenome (GOLD analysis project Ga0131853, IMG submission 92764) | Labiotermes labralis P1 segment gut microbial communities from Petit-Saut dam, French Guiana - Lab288 P1 (version 2) (version 2) | ecosystem: Host-associated > Arthropoda: Insects >... | reverse complement strand
TGTCTCCGCAGAGGATGTATAGTAGGGGTATGGTTGTGCTGCGGGGGGGGGGGGGGGGGGGGAGGTATGCGACGTTAGTTGAATGGATGTCTGGAATAGGCTGCAGGTCTCTGTAATCTGAGTTGGAATTCACTTTTGCTGAAGGCCTGCTTGAGTGTAGGTGTGAGGGTTGTGGGCCATGCCTAATCTGCCCTGCCCTGCCCTGCAACTAATATGAAGTTATACCTCCACTCCCCCCTTTGCCTTCATGAAGTACACAAGGACACCTCTACTTCTTACTGGTGAAATACAACCCCTATTTCATATGGCACCTAAGTCAAAAGTTATCAGCCTTTCAAAAAACAACTGGCAGCACAAATAACTGATACATGATTTACAACACAGATCTATTTAAATCTACAGTTTTTATATGAAACACCCTTTTGATACAATGATCAATGGTATGTTTTAGTTTCATCTCATTTTTTTTCTAATTTTGTGACCATACTTTGGTCACACATATTGATTGTTATGAAAGATTTTCACTTTTTCATACTCACCACACATTTCGGTAGGAATGTACCATCCTCGGTTGAAAAATATAGAGCGGCCATAAGAGATCTTCACACGTCAAAAATGATACAGGAAACAAATGCGGGTCACACGACGTCGGTAAATGGTATGTTTTGAATGACCCGGGTCAGAGTTATGGCATGCCATTGCCGCGAGATGACACTATTTTTGAAAATGGCAACCCTTAACGCAAGACTTTTGCATTTGGCTAAGGCAGTAACAGTTGTGCAAGGTGCATTTAGCACACAATTTCGCAGGAAACCACCTTGGCGTTTTCATTTTTTGGGGGTGCTTTGGTTTCAAGCCCGAACACGGTCCACTACTGCATCAGGCACAGAGAGCAGAACGGCACCCTTGACTTCGAAAATGCACCTCTTCTGCTCGAATGTCTTGCGCTAGGCGTAAATGGATACTCGACTGTGCTCTTCCGCATCATATTGTGTGCAAAATGCGGGCTGTACGCCAGATGCGAAACAGAGTAACACTGCCACCGTTTGGACATTTGCAAAACTCGTGACATCTAGCAGCAGCGGTAAACAACAACGGTGGCCCGGGTCATTTAAAACATCTTTGAGAGTTTCATTATTGACTGAGGTTAATATTAAATTCCTGCATAAATGAATTTGCATTCTGTACGATTTTGAATATGTCAAGTCCTTTTGTGGCCGCTCTTTAAATTGTCTTATCACATACTATTCAAAATATGATCCTTATAAAAATTAAGTTTACTGAAGAAGAATTTTAAATATTTTTTTTTGTATGGAGCAAAAAGAACCTATTGTAATACTTTAAGATTCTTCTAACCCTTATTTTAATACTGATTAAAATAAAGTAGAATAGTGTGCGATAAGATGATCCACATTTCAATTGGGAATGTTGTGATTATACCAAAAGATGTAGTGAGCAGAAGTGAGTGAAAATATATAACTTTGAAATTACTTATTAATGGTGCAGTTTATTCTGCACAGAAACTAGAGGCACGTTTATATTTCTAGTCCAGTCTTGGTACTGAAAACATCTGTAAAGTCTAGATGCAACCAGCAAGTGTTAAAAATTTCCAAGCAGTGTTCAAAAAGAGTATACAGAATAAAATAATAAAATATATCCCATTCCAGCGCCAAGCTATAATTTATGGAAAGAGCACCCTTCCCAATAAAAAAACACTTGGAGCCAACAAAATGCCATGGATGAATAAAATACCAGGAGCATCATAGACTGTCTTCAGATCTATCTTGAACGACCCCACCACTGTTCCTGAGCACATAAACTTTCTAGAATGCAATACCTAAAAAAGAGAAAGACTGACGAGAGTAAAGATAATTAAATTTCCCCTATTATTGTCAAATTCAATCCATGGCACATAGTAATCAATGCTGAAATTGAATAAATTTTATAGTTTAACTGGATTTTGCACCAAATATTAAGGCGTGACAGAAGAAGCCAAAATATCACATGCTTGACAGTGAAAGGTGTTTCTGGTGTAATCCATTAATTGAATGGTATTATGTATACCACTTCACAGTGTAACAATTACTGTCATGGGGAATTTTAAGGACTGGTCAATAGATTATGGTCTTTGTACATTTCCCCAGTCAATCATTGTTTTTTTTTTCCAATTAAACCCTAATTCAAATTTGTACAATTTAACAAGAGACTTTTTATTTCACTGTCACATGTAAATTCTGAAGTGAATAGTTTTTCTAAACATGGCATTCCAGTTTTAGCCCTGAAGTCATAGAGTTGACAGGAACAACACCTGTCATTCAGACCAGCTCCTCAAACATGACAAAATATTTGTTGCAAAATACATTACTAGAAAGTCTCCAAATTATAATTGCATAAATCTATCTCTTTACAAGCACCTTACAGTGCAGTAAACCATCTTACAAAATATCCATTATACTTACCATGACTGAATACTTGACACCAATTGTTCATTTTGAAAGTCAAGTGTATGATTTCATTTTGTTCACAGTATCTAAGATCACCAATAAACAGTCAAAATATGAATACATAAAAACCATAGAAAATGTTTATCATTACATGTAACAAAAGAAACTTTTTTATTCAGTATATTCTGATGGTTGATTTCAACAGCACAGTTGTTATTGGGTAAAAAGTCTTGGATGTGCAACCTATAAATAACAGATATAAATTGTATGTTGCAAAGGATGACTGCATAGAAACTGTGGCTTGAGATATACAGACTGGCATGTAGCCTATGATGGAGGCAGAAAATGCACTCATGTGAAGTGCAATAAAGTATTGTGGAATCTGATGTACCACTAAAAAAATTTAGCATCATCCAGTACATGTGATATCAAAAATCATTCTGCAAAATAATTTTGGGACATTTCCTCAAGTATTGATTTAAAAAAACAAAACAAAACAAAAGTTAAACATGTTTCCAACACACACCACAAAGTACTCAACTATGACTCTACAAGATCTCTTCCATGGACAGATTTTATGTTCTCTGCACATAAAGCTTCAAATATGAAGTCTATAAATTAAAACCCAACAGTTTACAAGCCTTAGAATTGCTTTTAAAAATTTTATTCATGACACTCAATTGGTGTTGATAGGAAGTGAAAAAGCACTGGTGAAATAACACTGATTGGTGAATGCAGTATACTCAAACATAATTCTGTCCCAGTGCCACTTTGTCCACAACAAAAACAAATTTGACTTGGAAAGCACAGATTCAAATTCTGAATTAATGTAGTGAAAAAATGACATCTAACTGCCTGAGTCATAGCACAGCCTAGGCCCTAGGAATTGAAATCTGGGATGTTTTTATTGAAGTCACTGAATATTACCCATTATTGTTACAGAAAGCCTTATATCACAGGGAAACGTAAAATGTATATACAATTCTTCTGGCAGTCACTGTAAGACCACAAGGGGCATAGAATTTCCATAGACAAAATTTTAGGATGAGCAGAAATTCTTATGCACAGTTGACACCAGGATACTTTTCCTGATGTGAAGCAATGAAGCTTGAAAATGAGCCACTCTTTACATGCTCACAACAGAATTTGCCTCTCTTTGTTTTCTTTAAATGAGATGTATTGGACTACAGTGGCATTGATAATATATGTGCTGTGACACCAGTATGGGTCACATTATTCGTAGAATGTGACACAAAATTTCTGACATTCAATTTAGTCTTTTCATATAATTTATATCTGTGTTCTAAGACCATCTGATATTCGACTCTTATGCTTCAAGAAAATTGGAAAACCCTTCTAAGCAGTGTGTAAGTTCATCTATTTACTTGAAAGTCTTAATAACAACTCTCCAGGCCAAGGTATAAAGTTTTGATCCTCCAATTATGAATCAAGAATGACACTACATTGTATAATGACATTCACTTACAGCCTGTCTTAGAAACTCTCAATTTCTCCGCTTTTCATGAATTATCCCTTTCGTAGAGCACAAAATATGTTTGCAACAAGAACTTCCAGCTGGACCCATGAATCCAGTCTGCAACCTTACTTCCCATTTCTTTAAGATCTGGTTTAATATCACCATTTACCTACAGCCACATCTCCATTGTCTAACGCAAGAAAAAAAATTGCAGGGTGAATTGAATATATGTCGTTATCTCCTATTAGCATGCTTGTCAATTCTTCTGCATGTGTAATTGTTCCTCCTATCTTATTCATTCTTACTTCTAATTTATCTCTTCCTGTAGGAATAAATGGTGTTCCTGTAAAGGTTAAGATTCATCTGACTTAACATATGAGATAATTATGAATGCATGTTTGATTCTTGTAGCTGTCTTCATGCAAAATTATGATATAAGAAATGTGTTTGTAAAGTGGTTGTTCTTGTAGTTTCTACATTTTGCAGGGATCTATTATCCTTTCTTCCAAGAAAAGGTAAAATTTATATTCTCAAAAGCCATGTCTTGACAACATGTTCATTAGTAAAATTAAAAAGAAAGGGACTCTCCCTTTAGTGTTTATGAAGGCTGGATATGAGCTTCATGGGATCAAAGCTGTGTTCAAGTCCTGTGAATAGATCATAGATAGCAGTTACAAATATCTTTCTCAGCAACCTCTTTTAGAAGTGCGGGGAGTGGAAGAATGAGAATGTCTGGTAGCAAAGTACTCCTGCTATAAAAAGTTGCATGCAGCAAAGATTTAATCTTACTGTGTTGTATATCAACTTTTTCATCCTTGTTATAACAATGGAATGACATTTTTTGCAGGTAATTAGCTTAGAATTTTTGTTATAGTTTAAACACTGGGTAGATTGCACATCCTAGACATGGATAGTATACCAAAGTTTTCTGTTGGACTTAATTAAAATAAACTACAAGTTAATAAAATTAACATAAGAGGAAGTTATACTTACTGATAATGTGATTATTTTGTCAAATAACATCACTGGAGGCATGTGAAAGTCAAACACGAAGTACTGAAAGAGGAATAGGAAGTGCATGTATTATTTTGCTAAACATGAATTATTTTTTTCTGTAATTATGTGAAATGAAAATGGAAAAGTTTATCCTTCATTCAGTTTACTTTCAATGATGCCTCCACAGATTCTCGTGTTTAAAAATTAAATTTTAACATAATGACAAATCATGACTGGTAGTAATATTCTTAAAACTTGCCTACATTTTACCTATGTGTAAAATTTAAAACTAAAGGACCCTGTAAGTATGTGCCCTTACAATTTTGTGAATGTTATATTTTGAAAGAGGAAAAAAAAAAATGCCTAATTCATTTCATGTTTTAGAACTGGTAACAAGCTGAGCATTTAGATCATATGTAGTAGTAAATATATTTGATTTTGATGTAGGACATACTAGAAACTTCCATGCAGCATGGTGCTTCTGTAGTTTGTCCATGTTGCATTCAGCAACAATTCCAGTAGCCAAGGTGTGTTTTATTAATTTCTACAATGATTAGTAAACAGTGAATTTGCAAGGATGTGGAAGCAAGCACTTGCTGACTAAACTGATACACCATCCAAAGCAGTCCGGAGGGAATGTAAAAACAACAAGGAAGCCTACATGTAAAATATATGCATTAGGTCTAGAAAGGTTCAGGAAAGAAATTTCAGTATTTATGGAAAAAATGACTTGGTGAGTACTGGGAAACCTTAAAGAAAGACCAGAGCAGTGCTTGAGAAAGGGCAGAGGGAAACCAGTGGTACTTTTTGAAAAATGGAATGACACATAATATAGTTTCCATGATGAACAGTAAAGAGGAAGGTATAATTTCACTGCATTATTTCATTGTAATAATCTTCAGTTTTATCTGACTCATTCTGTACAATAAGGCAAATTTTCGTTTATATGTACAGTACTTGACATCAGGAATTAGTTCCAGATAAAAAAAACAGTAATTCTCAATTAATTTTCACACACAATATAAAAGAGGTATTAAGTTTGATCAAATTTAGTGAGGTTAAGGCCAGTTTCAAAGTTTATGTTATAGAGTTTGTATACCAAATGAACTATATACATTTATTACATACCTGTTATATTCTAGGCCCTGAGTGTACCAGAAGTTTGAGGCTACCAGATTTCAAAGCGGTCGGCACAAGAAGGTGGTAAGGCCGTCAACCCCACAAACCGACCCCCTTTAACCCCCCCCCCCCCCAAAGGAAGTATTCCTGGAATTTATTTCTGTTAGAGGCCATAGTGCTGCCGGCATTATTATGTCAATGAAAAATTCCAACGACAACATCGGGAATCGAACCCGCGACCTTACGACTTGTAGCGCAATGCCTTAACCAACTGCCCCACCGCGTGTGTATTGACAAAGGGAAGGGTCAATTCACACTGGATGAGTCACTGTTCATGAGTGCTACCACAGTAAAATTTACAGTGGAGTTTCTGGGCTATAAGCTACAAGGTGCTGACTGTAATTGTCTCCTTACCTCATTATAGTAGGGGCAGTTTGTACTCTCTTTCACACTTGTGTACTTTTTCTGATCTCCAACCTGGATGCAAACCACCGGGTCCATGTTCAGGCCTGCCAGCTGCCGTGCTTCTATGACTGTCAGACACAGCTGAAAGTCTTGTGCCTTCAGTGCTGACTGCTGTAGAATCGGTGCCAATGGCTTCAAACTGCCGATTTTAAATAAACAGTAAAATTCATGAATTTACAAGACTAATTTTTTTTTAAATACTTCAATCAATAACTGGTGTTAACGGAAAAATATCACATTTAATACCTCTTTTAGTGAAACTATATTAGCCTACAAGTGTATGGTTTTCACTAGATGGACAAGAAACTCGGAAAGTTTTATATTTCAGGGAGTTCCAAGTATATGTTTCTGATTACTATTCCTCGGTTTTCTTGCTTAAGTATATGGTTCATGGTGCTGCAACACTCGCCAGGTATCTGCCTTCATTTGGATTAATTAAAAAACCAAAATTAAAGAAACGGGGAAATGGTACAAATATTGAAATCAGTAATCAAAAATATTTTAATGACATTACTGTATCCCAAATAAGAAGTCGTTTAATAACTTCCTCATTAGAAGCGTAACATTTTTAAAGTTTTAAAGCAAATTATTCCCCCGCTGCTTTTTCCTGGAAAAATCATTGCAATGCCTATGTCAGTGCTGATAATTACAAACGCCATTGTAAATTTTAAAAACAACTATAACATGAATGACAATTCTGCAGATCGTACAAGTTTATTCCAAAGAAAGAGCGCGGTTTTATTATGTCCATGGCAAATACACCTGCCATCATACATTAATACTTCGATGGAGGGTTTAATCATCTTACACGCCAACGCACTGGTGTTGTTACCATTTTGTTTTTTGACTGCGATCCCCTGAAGTGGGACTGATTGAGCGCTGACTGCCGTTGTCTGAAGACAGGGAAGATACGCTGCTCGCTCTCGAAACGCCGTCTGTGGCCCCCGCTCTGGGGCCAAATTCACTGTCACCTCTTAGCAGGGCCCGGTTCTCCTCCACGTCAGAGTCCCGTGGCGGTCTTTGCTTTCCCAGCCGTATGAGGCTCTTCACGCTCTTGAGAGTCGAACTTCTGCGATAAAGAAATGCAGCACGGACTGCGTTATGCTGGAGAATGTTCCATTGACTCTTGGGGAACGACACTATAACTTTTAAAATGCAAATTTTATAGTATCGAAGGTAAAGTTAATATTGTCCCTCTACAAGCCTGAAGGCACATAGGGAGAGTGGAGTAAACTTATTCCTAATCTCGGCATTTGATGGAGCTGAGTGATCAGCTTTACGACCCGGCCGCTCTACACTCGAGGAAAGAGGCCCCCTTCCCTTACCCACTAAGTGGGAGGCTTTACAGTAGAGAATGAGATACAAAATTATCGTAAATTGTGAGAAGGTGAGAAGGAAGAAGGAAGGGGTCGGGCCTATTTAGAGGTACTGTCATGCATTTTCTTGCAGGTAGAAGGTAACGCAAGGTATACAGTTTTCCTTGTTCGCACCATGACGGTGTATGCGAGGATGAAACATAGATCCACACGTTCTTAACGTCGGCACTACGTATATTGGAATGGTTGGTCAGGCTCACGGCCTGGCCTCTTATCTCTGGGAAAAATTCTCTCAGTGGGAGAGGCCCGGAGTCGGTCTGAACGCTCGGAGAGAAGAAAATTGACGTACTCTTTTAAAGAGAGATATAAAAGCTAAATTTCAGCTAACATTGCCGAAAATCCGGAGGAGAATCTAAAATGGTAAATGCAGAGTATCGATTACATTCTAGAATGCTACTAACCTGCACTAGCCTGGATAATAATAAATGTGAAGAAAAACAGGCAGTATGTACCTTTTGTATTTTGTGCTGTAAATATGCGAATAGGGCCTTATGGTATTAGTGGGAGGAAAAATGACACAAGTAAAGACTGTAGCAAGTAGAAGCATACAAAAATTACCCGCAAATATCTACGTGGCGTTAATGTAAAGCATTCCATAGAGTCAATGCTTGAAGCAAGTATTCTGGGAGAGGGCACATATGTTACTAGAAACAATGACGTAATAATAGGCCCCACACTTATAATGTATAAATGTTTTATAGTTGATATTACACAAATCTCTTCATGAGGGCGCCAGTAAGACATGAGAGGACATGCCTTTAGGCCAACTAATGGTTTCTTAGATAGAGACGTCCTGTCAAGTGGTGATATTAATACAGCAAAACAATGAATATGATGTCAGTGGGAGTTAATATTAAAACGTTAAAGCGAATGAATCAAAGAAGGCGAAACAGGCGAAACATGTTGAAAGTAAGCGGGAGGTAAAATGATCACCGATGGCAATTTTTTTTTGCCTTATGTATATTTATTTTTATTTACTCCTTTTCTTTTGTTATTTTCTCTATTCGTAAAATTTTGCGTTGAAGATTCACAACTTGAGAAGACACTTTTGGTACCTGGACACAAATAAGAGGATAATTTTAAAAATAGCTACTTTAGAGAAATGAGACGTCAGTGTGAACTATAGTCAGCTGACAGAACAGGGGAGATAGTTGCAACTTCTGTAGAACACGATGAAAAGCTTTCTGGTTCAATAAAAGACAAAGCATTTCTTAATCAACTAAGTGGCTTCCCAAGAACGAACTAGTTATTAGGTTGTTAGTAGGAATCTAGTAGCTCTGTGAATCCACAAATTGGACGACCAAGATCAGAGTGCCAACAGAAATAGTGTTTTCCTTCTTCTTATAATAAAACCAACGAGATGCACTAATTTCTCAAATTTATTTTTGGAATAGAACTCTACATGTTTCGGACAGATTTTCTATCATCAGGAGTCTAGCACTGTACACACAGCAATACATACAGGTTATGCTGTGTGTACGGTGCTAGACTCCTGGTGAAGGACAGTAGATCTGTCCGAAACATGTAGAGTTCTATTCCAAAAATAAATTTGAGAAATTAGCGCATATCGTTGGCTTTATTATAAGAATATATCGCGATGCAAGGTCCTCTGAATTGCAAAGTGTTTTCCTTATTCCTGCCACGTCTAGAACCTCCTCAGTCCCACAGGGCCAACTTAAAAGCTTTAAAAGTAAAGTGGCCAACAATCAGGGAATATTTGGTTCATTTTGAAGAGATACAAATAAATGACGTTAGATTTTAATGTAAAAATTCTTAACCACAATGACCACACTAGTCATCCCCTTTGAATATATGCAGCAATGAGGAATAGCATTGCATTACTGCAGTTAATGTTACGCAAAATGATTGCTTTAATGCACATAGTAACCGAGACAGCCGTATTTCACAAGTTGTAAGACTTACTGCTGCTATGTATTCTATGTGGGGACAAAGGCAGTAATTTTACATACAATATCATATTCAAAGAGCACAATAAGAACAACAGGAAGAAATAGTGGGTAATATTAATCTGTCAGTGTAAAGATTTCTTATAACTTTTAGGTTTCAGACTTACTTAATATTAAGCTATTAGGTGACAAAATAAAGAAATGAATGGACGAAGCACGTAGCATGAATTCAGGATAGAGTTCTTACAAATAAAATGATTATATGTAGACAGAAGGATAATAAGGCAGAGATCTGAGATCAGGGATTTGACTTGGATTGGATTCGGCTGGCTTAAGATGTGTTTCTATGGCGATAAGCTATGAAAGTAATGACGATCTGTGATGTTCCGTAACACCAGAATCAGCTCTGGAACTAGCTTATTTTCTGGAAACTGCGGACTAGGCGTGCCTTTCTCCATATTCACTTCTGTGTTGTCTGCAGAACATAATGAGTCTGCCTATCGCTGACACTGTCTGAAACGCCGATATTACTTCCGCAGTGCCACGTCACATGTACCAACCTGTTGGCCAGCTTGTACGTGAAATTCTTTATGAACCTAAGTTACAAACATTATTTCTGTGTGGTCTTACAATAAGACTTCCACATATTCCTCTTCGTTTACACCGATGTTTATTGATTTGTAAACGGCAGTTCTACATTACATAAAAGTATTCAATATGTCATTTCGTTCCATTACTGAATTGAAGAGGTTCTACTTGACGTCGGAATGGATGGGGAAAAAGAGAGAAGTACAGCCCTGAACGTGAAATAAAAGGGGAGGGGAAAAATACAGTCAATGTGCATATAACGTCACATTGAGGCGCGTTCGCGTAACAACTTTTTCCGTAGAAAAAGAAACATTACGTATTGTGGGGGTGTGTCTGTAGCCTTATTTACCCAGCATGCAAATCTCATGCGCTATATTATATTGTCAACCGTGGCCTCTCCGGCTGTACAGCATTCTTCTACATTATCTCGTAAACGGCATGAATTTCTGAAAATAAAAGTTGTGATACATAAAATGTGTCTTGATTTTCTCTGAAACATTTGTCTGTAACATTTCCCATTCTATCATCATCATCATCAACATCAAGGATTGGACCCTTTGATCCGTTCCGTCTCCAGAGTTACAGCTGCTCGCGCCAACGCTTCTTCGGTCTTTCAATTGTTCTCCTTCCTTGTGATTTCAAAGGTATTCGGTTTCGTGGCATTCTTTGCAAGTGTAAAAGCCAATTCCGTCTCTATTCATCTATCTTGTCTAGTGTGCCTGTAATCCGTAGTCAGCTCTGCCAGCAAAACCGACTTCCTTGCGTCCTCGTTCGTGATCCCTGGGCAATGCAACTTTAGTTGTAGCAGAGAGGAGCGGATGAAGGCGAGTCCTCGGCGCCTCAAAACCGAGACCTTCGGCTATGGGAGCATACTCCTACAGAAAACAGGCATGTTTGGAGGCCCTGAGCTTAGCTACCACCAAACTTAGTCAACGAGGGACTGGTTATCCATCCTGAGGACACACTACCATCTCAGAATCTCCAGAGGAAGCACAAGACCGATTCACAAATTTCTCATTCTAAGAAGAGGTTATTCACGTAAAGTGTCAATTTTTATTTTCAGGTTTGAATGAATCTTGAATATTCCAGACAGATTTTCGAAAAATACTCAGCTATCAGACTGCATAAAACTCCGTCCAGTGGAAGCTGATTTGTTACATGCAGAAGGACTGACAGACGGAGGGACATACAGACACAGATATTACGAAGCCAATGTTCATTTTTCTCAATTTTGTGAACGCGCCTAAAAATTCAGGGTATAAAAGCTGTAAAAAAGAAAGATAAGAACATAATGTAAATGGACACTATGGGAAGGGAGATAGAGAACGGTAAGATAAAAATACTGAAAGGAAGGAAGGATGGAAGGTTGGAAGGAAAGATGGCTGGAAGAGAGATTTAAGAGGAAGGAAAAAATAAGAGACAAAGGAAGGAAGGAAGGAATGAAATTAATTAAATAAGTGAGTAGAAATCGCCTACAAAATTTCACTGCTGTGAAGAGAATTTATTTATTTTCTGCAAATAGTTATACACAAATTGATAAATAATTATATACAAAGAGTTTCAAGGAAGTCAAAATCTACTTTTTGATTACATGATTTTTAGCTCTCCGTGCGTAATCGAATTAGCGATGTTGTTGCTGTATTTCAAGTTTTCTGAGAAATTGTAATTTTAAAATAGGATAAAAATATGTTAAATTGTTGGAAGGAAGTCATCGCTATGTTTGCCACTGCTGTCTTAACAAGTTTCGTTTGTAGCGTGTATGTATTTATGACGACTCCTAACTAAATTCCACAAACTTATATCCAGTTGTACCTTAATAATCTCCATCAACACTAAGAATAACGAACACTCTCGCGTGACTGTTATCTTTATATTTTACTATCTACTTTAATATTAACTTAACAAGTTTAATAAGTTTTATGTTCTATTTCCACATATAATTTTAGGAAACAACAGCAACTTTGTTCCAGCCTCCAATATTTGCGCCTGTTTTGTTATTATGTCAAGGTACAACGAAAGAGAAAGTTGTCAAACTGCACTCCATGAAGTCATAAGGGGCAAGTAGAGGCACAACACTACTAAATCCTTTTTTCTGTAACCAGATGAAGGGATGCGGTTCCCTTCTCTTACCAACCGCTTCATCTGTGCTGAAAGAGCCCGCAGTACTTACAGAATTGAGGGCTGGGCGAACGTCAGATCCGATCTGGACGCGTTGGCAACGAGGAGCATCTTTTTGCCCTGCAGAGGCCTGAACCTTACTTCCTTGGTTGTCTAGCACGTAGCCAAGCCCCATACTGATCACGACATTTCAGCTTTTATTGTTATCCTTTATTCCAGAACATTGGAAGATTTATTTTGGATGTCGTGTAATAGCAGGGCGTTCACACTGCCATTTTGGAGGAAAAAGTCAGCAACCGTATATTATAACACTCGCACACACACACACACACACACACACACACGCGCGCGCGCACAAGCACACATAGCTACATACACAGAGCATGGTTACATCAAAAGCTTATTGTTTTTAGAAAGGACAGGAACCTGAAAACTAATGATGACACCAGAGACAAAAGAAACAAATCCTACATTGCGAGAAATTCACGAACAGAATGCGTAGAGTACAAGCGAAAACAAATTACATGCGTTGTATTAGCACATGAAGTTGTGCTTTCTGTGGCACAGGAGAAACAATCAGAAAAACGATAAGGAGAGCTGAATATTTCAACTGGCATTTCGTACGTTATCTGTTGGTATGCGAGTGTAGATTCAGTGCAGGGGCGCAAATGTTCTGAAGTTCGTCGAAATGTATCGACGGTCTCGAGATACAAAGTAAGTGAGTCAGATAGTTTGCAAATGTTCGAGTTCTTACACAGCAGAACCCAGAGTACAAGCTGTTTTAAAGGAACAGATGATTATGTCTGTCTGTAGTTGTACACAGCGGGAAGAAAACAGTTAAAGTACAAAAAAATCTGATTTTCTTCCTAAAAACTCACCCATCTATGTAATAATCCTATCTATATTCTTTGAAACCTCTTTGTCGTTTTGAATAAATCTAGTGACACTCCATTCACCAAATCCCCCAATCCCTATCCCACGTAAAAATTATTTCTGGCCAAATAAAATTTGTGGTCCCTGCTGTCTTAAAGTGCCAGTAGTTTTTAAATGATATTTCGCTATCATCGGTTAGAATTCTCAGATATAAAAGGGATCATTACTTACCACGCTTAACGTTTCGGTGTCGGCTTGCTATTGATGACAATTACTCAGCTGATTAAAAAATAACCTACTTTTTGAGCCATAGTATTTACTGCCGCGTCTAGAAAAATCCCTCACTAAGTCACGCCCTGATCCAATTAATCCTGTCCATACACTCCATTTCTTTCAGGTCTGTTTCAACATTGATATTTATCATCCGACTACCTTCACATCGATCATTCCACTATTTAAATTTTCAACTAGAGATTTTTACAAGTGTACCCCCCCCCCCACCCTTCCCATCCGTGCTATAAATTTTCTCCATCTCATCATTATTGATTCAGCCTTAATAATAATGTATTTTTTTATGTGAAAAATCGTGAAATTCCTCAATTTAAATCTTCCTCCGTATCCCTCTCTTCATTCTACTTAACCCAAATATTAAAATTACTTTTAAGGCAAGTCTGCCTGCATGTGTACGGCATAAAGACACGTAGTCAGCGTGAATTGAAAGCTAGGATTTGGTTTGGATGAAGGGTCCGTTGCGGACTAATGTTCATGTATCCCTGGGAAAAGAACATGCGGCATCCATTTCACGGGAGAATGGATAGACGACAGCACTGGAATACCAGCTCTGTATTCTGTAGTTGGCTGGACGACTGTTGAATCAGTTCTCAAATAAATAAAGCGTGAGTGTTCGTCTGTGGGTGAAACTATCACAAGTACCGAAGACATGCAGTAACACACCCTTAGCCATGGCCCCTGCTACTTGGATCCATACCAATTACCACACTACACACAACTGTTTCCAGACGATTGACTTCTACACCTATTGCTTGTGCATTTGTGAGGCGTCAGTCAGCTTTATCTTAGACACCTTGTGTCACTGGACCGTGACATTTATCTCGAAATTTTTTTTAATCGGAATTTACCTAACTATTCATTGTAGGTGTAGAGGGTTATTGTTGCACCTGATTACACTCAGTGACACACACACACACACACATACACGTACTCGGTAGGATTCCCCTGGAAGAGTGATCAGCCTGAAGCAGACACCTCTACCCTCACAGCTCACAACATTCACAAAAAAAAAATATCCTCACCCCGGCGGGATTCGGACCCGCAATCCCTGCAAGCGAGCGGCCGCAGACCTACACTTTTGACCGCGGCCAATGAGAACGTCATCACGAAACCTGGAAGTTTCAAACTGTGATTTGTATATACACATAACTTTGACCTAAAGTTTTAAAAAGTAATCTCACAATGAGTGTATTCGAATTTTTTTTTTCAGCTTATAAACCGGCCGCTATGCAATTGATGAGGAATATTCCCATCGTGTTGACTTGTTTAACTGCCTTTCTGAATCCAAAATTATGTAGGGTGGAATGTTAGGATGAATGCGAATAATGGTGCTGAAATATTTAGAAGTTCACATCCGCCGAGGTGAATAAAGTGTGGTGGTGCCCCTTTAATCGCCCTACATGTCTCTGTGGCGTCACCTGGGAGAACTTTCCTTTGTCTCCAAAAGTATGGGGTTTCCTCTTACTTTAAGGCTCTAAATCGGAATTTGCCGTAATAGACTGAGGATTGTCACTAAGCCTCAATTAACACAGCTGGCCTAGGAGCAGTGAATTGAACCCAAAACCCCTGCTCTGAAGTTACCAACAGAAGGGCTACTAGTTTAGGGTTTCATCATTCTTATCGCTAGAAAGAAGAATGACGTACGTAGTCATGCTCACCGCTTTCTCTCTGGTGCCGGAGATTTCTCTGGAGCACTGAGCGAGCCCCCGCGCTTCAAGGGTGGCTTCGAGGCAGATGCAGTGGCTGCCATTTCGCCTTCCGCTGACTGGCAGCTACCACGCCGAGCCTGAGTAAAGCTACGCTCCAGATTTGCGATGTTCTGTTCGATGTCTATAAGCATCTGCTGGTCGTCGTCCAGGGCGTCATACACGTCGTTACCTGACCAGGAGCTCGCGGAGCCGTCAGGGGCGCTGTACCACACCTCAAAGGTTACCTTGGCCTGCAAGAAGACGTCAACAGGAACGGTGGATTACTGATGATTCCTACAGTACAAAACGAAAGTGATGAAGACGAAGAAAAACTTAAATAACAAACAGGAAGAAAATAAATAATGCAAAAAGGCAGAGGGATATAGTATAATAGAAAAAGAAGTGAAAGAAACATAAAGCGAGAGGAAGAAAAATGAATGGAAACAAAACAAAAAAGAAACATAATCGAAGGATTAAGAGACTTGAAAGATACAAGAAAAAATGAAAAGAAAGAAAATCTCAAAAGAAAATGGAACAGGACAAACAGACACACACACACAAATCACAGAACATGCGTGTAGTCTGACCAAAATATATCACTTTGAAGACAGTGGCTTCAATGAGAGGATAGTAATAAAAATTATTTAAAAAATGGGAATTTCTGTATCGGATTAGTCTGGTTCAGGATATGGAAAGTTATTAAGGCAAATAGAAAGCAGCTTCGTATTTGTACATTCTTTTAAAAAACAGGCATTCTAATATTTGACTACCCATTCGCTTGCTTGTTCTATAATCCAGTGTAAGCTGCGACGCCAGTTGCTAGTGGCATTAATTTTATTTGCTCTTTCTGAACTTTGTGGTCTGTAACATTGTTGATGGGCGGTAGACTTTATGGTCTAAAAAGAGCCATGACGGGACTATTGAGTGCTAAACAGTACCATAAACCGTCATATTACGAGCTTGACGTAACGAGTACTTCAAAGTGTCTCTGTGGAAGACAATTCTGGGGCACAACCAATTGTGCTGTTATCGGCCTACATCAGTTACGCAACACGAAAAATATGATCCTCATTTTCTGCATCCCGCTGTGCTATGCGACGTCATAATTACAAATACTAGGTATTCTTTCTGTAAAACACTGTTTAACTTTTTATATCATTATTTGTATAATCGTAAAAATCATAATTGCAATAATTTCACGGCATGCTTAAATCTGTATAGGACACCTTCAGGTATTATTCTACATGTAACGGTGTTTTTGTTATGTGTCAGTACTTTGCAATATGACTGTACTCTCTGTTCACTGAAGTGAGAAAGCATTGCCTTGAATATAGATTATCCTGATTGCCATATTCACATATCGATTCTATGTAGCCCCGAAGTGTAGGCTAAAACGTGTACCTGTTTTCACGTTATTTCTGGTTATTTCAATGTTCCTAACGTATAGCGATTTAATACTATATAAAACCTACAAAAGTAGCACAATGACATATTCTTAGTGTCAACTTAAAATACGTGATTATTGTAGAGAAGAAAACCAACTAGATGCTACTGAATGGTTTATTGCACTTATAATCTGCTCAACTTGTTTCGGGCACTTATATGCCCATCATCAGGAGCTCGAGACTACACTTGTGTTATTACCGCATATGGTGTTGAACGCCTTGATTGCTGATGGTCGGCGGTCAGGTGCATGGCAGCAGGCTATACGTCCGGGATGAGGGAAGCTGCTCGAGCAGCTTCCCTCATCCCGGACGTATAGCCTGCGTTCAACACCATATGCGGTAATAACACAAGTGTAGTCTCGAGCTCCTGATGATAGGCATATAAGTGCCCGAAACATGTTGAGCAGATTACAAGTGCAATAAACCATTCAGTTGCATCTAGTTGGTTTTCTTCTGTACGCATATAAACCGATGCACGGACAAACATACATCAAATTCACATGATTACCGATTAATGTTACTTAACGAAGCAGCCTCAATTTAGATTCAGTTTTAGCGACAAACAGTATGGAAAAGGTAAAGGTGTCCTTGGAAACAACATGAAGTCACATACGGGGACACAGTGAACATTTCCGTTCATTCTATTGTCAGCAGTAGATAGAGATATGTGTTTAGATTCATGCTCTCTTCTCTTTTCCATTAGGAAAGCTCCCCGTGCACGAATATAAAGGAAGCTAGCTAAATGTCAGCGCAGGTCTTGATGATTTCGAGAAGAGAAATAATTCTTCACCCTTGCCGGAAATCGAACCACGATATTTCATTTGACCATCCCATAGCCTAGGAACCATCACACTGTTGCGCTCCCTCAGATAGCGTAATGTTAATGAATTTTGTAGAACTAGGAATGTTGTGATGCATTATCTGCTTGTTGTTGAGGATTGTAACGGTGTTTGTTTGCAGTGTCCGTGCGAACCCACGAAGACTGACAGCCGAATGTCGGTATTTGAACAAATATCCGTCACGCTACGTACTGCATCACAAAGCTCCTTCGTGGTTCGCGTGTATTCTTGAAGTGGACGCTCTCTAATTACGTAGAGCCCGAGACCCTTTTTCCACAAATTACAAAATAAGATTAGTGTTATGTCACTGGGAACAGGTGATCGATATCACTTGTTCTGAGACCTCCTGACAGCACACGCTGCGTTGATGTCACAGTCCAGAGTCTTACTTCTTGGCAGATGTAGATTACCGTGAAAATCTCTAGTAAGTTATTAAAGTGTGGAAGTGAAAGTAAAGGCAACCGTCTGACACGGTGTATCAGCAATGTCTTTCTTATCCGTGGTATTACTGAAATTTTAAGCACAGACAGCTTTGAGAGAAAATTATACCACCATGTGATTTAAACTTACACTTTTCTTAAGACTGATGCTGTAAATCTACATTTAATTTGCAGATGAGTATTATAGAAATTTAAAAAAATTCTGACAGTAAAATGGAACTTAAACTTAACAACTAAACCACGAGGAAGTTGAACTCTTCAAACCGTGTTGCATATTACAAGTACGTACCAGCTTTAATATTAATAGTTCTACATTACTTCCACAGAGTGTATTTACGAGTTTCTCACGATCCCCACCACAAACAGTTACTTCCCCGTACAACATTTTCCTATCCTGTCCTCCTCCTCTTTGTAAGGTACGGGTTGAATCACTAAATACAAAGTAAATTTCTGCACGAGGCTTTCAGTATTCTGTTACTGTATGATTTTGTGACAAATGTTGCAGACAGAAAGCAGATGTGATACAAAATTACAAAAGTGGAAATATTCTCATCATTGGACAAGGCGAATCCCGTGACAGGAGAAATAAGAGGCTTAAATGTAGCAACGATGTAACTTACGCTTTTCAACGGAGTAATCTGCCATTAAATTTATTATAAGGTAAACACAATTCGGAACACACTGCGCTACACAGTCCGGACAGACAGAGGCCTTGTACTATATATTTTCCATATGTACACTAAAGAAAAAGGTCGCTGGTTCGATCCCAGCTGCTGTCATTTGATTTTTCTTTGACATAAAATCCTTTCGATCGCACTATGGCCCTGGGGTCGACTCAGCCTCTAACAGAAATGAGTACCAGGATTATTTCCTGGGGGTAAAGGCGGCCGGTGCTTAAGGCTGACAACCTACCACCATCCTCTTCCGTTGTCACGAAATCTGGGAACCTTAACTTCCTGGAACTCTCTGGGCCACTCCGGGCCTGTAACGGGACTGCTTTACCTTTACTTTTTACACTAAAGAATACCAAGACCGTGGCCACAAGACAGACCAGCCCACTGTCACAGCAGAGGCCCCAAGGCGACTCTGTCTGCGATGGTCAAACTCGCTATTGAACAGCACCCTCGACACCAAGCTGCAGATCTGTAAACTGCAGAGTGACTTGGACTTCTTTCTGAAGACGAAACGTTCACTTGTTACGAAGGGAAACCAGAGCGATGCTATTTCTTCGGAGCGCCACCTTTCCCCCTTCCGGCCGGCTAGTAAGTGGTTCATATTTTTCGCGTGACTCTCCCATTCAGATCTTATGTATAATCTTTTTATTTATTTAGCAGGTTGTACAATGCTTCCACATCTCCCTATGTCCATTTGACAATTATATTATCTTCTTCCTCCAGTTGCCTCTCTCATTCCAGTCTTCTTCCATTAATCCCTTTTCTCCCATCAGTCCTCTAATCTCTTCCGCCCAGGTAAGTTTAGGTCTACCTCGTTTTCTTCTTCCTAGTGGACTCCATTGCATAATTTCTTTTGGTAATCTCCCCTCTTCCATCCTTTGAACATGTCCATACTATTGAAGTTGTTTGGTTTTAATATCATCTAAAAGAGACCTTGCTACATTAATTTTTTTTAATAATAGTATTCCTAATTTTGTCCTTCCTGGAGATTTAGCCGAGCGTCGCCAAAAGTCCATTTCTGTGGAATTCAGTTTTGCTACCTTTTTGCTTTTAAACACCATGTTTCTGCTGCATATGTAATTGTACTTTTAACTTGAACGAATAATCTTTTCTAAGTCCTTAAATAGAAACAGAGTAGCACCGTCGAGAGAAGCCGCAACAATCGGTAGAGCAACTTGGCTACGAGCTGAATGGTCCGGGACACGAATCCCCGTAGAAGCAAGATATTTTTCTCTTCTCCAACACCACTGGGACCCGGGGCTCTTTCCGGGTACAGCGAATGGGGAGTGAAGTCGACCATTCACCTCAATCTAGAGCCGAGGTGTAAAATGAATGCAGCTACACCTGTAATCCCCTATATTTCCTCATGTCTTGGACAAGGAAAAGTTTACTTTCTAACTCTTGAGAACCCCTTTAATTTTAATGAAAGGCAATTATTTTTATTTTAAGCAATCTGATTTACTTCAAGCAGATTTGTATACCTCTTGCAATGATCTGCTCTTTAAACCACGTCACAGAGATCAGTTGTGGAAAGAATTCAGCCGCTTAATTTGTGATCAATGCAAACCCAAGTAATCTCCATTTTCCCTGGACGAATTAAGCACAAAATGTACTTGTAACTGTACTGCAAATATTAGGACAGAAGACTCACAGTCTTATATCTGTGCACAATTTAACACTATAATTTTATATGGATGAATTCATTCGTATTAGCTCTATTACTGTTTAAACAGTGCTTCGTCAACACATATTTGCATCATTGATTACAAGTCAGTTACACTAGCGTGTCCCACATGTTGGAAAAAATTGGTTTAAAAAATTTATATAGCGTACGGATTTCCTACTACGGTTTTGTGAATAATGGAGAAAATTTACTTTGTTTGCAGGAAAAGTGTGTGGCTGTGTTCTTCAGAGCTTTTAAAGCTGAGTTATGGCTGCAAAGAGACAACAGACGGTCAAGTCTGCTTCGTTCATACGGACTTGTACTGTACTAAATTACACTAGAACTTAGCTTTTCTGAAGATCTGAATTTCTCCGATGAACTAAGCTTTTCGGAAGAACTTGGCTACTCTGAGTTTTATATTACAAGACTGCAAAACTACTTAAATTTCGTACCCTAAAATCCACTCTTTGATAAACATTATTCCTCTATGCCTTGAATATTCATTTAATGCACACACTATTTGACGTAATATTTTCTCCCGCATTATCCGTCTCCTAGGTTGACAGGATAGTGCAGTCAGTATAGTGACTAGATTACGGCGAGTACAGCCGAGGAATCGTGGTTCGATGTCCAGTAGGGCAAAGTCCTTTTCTCACTTACAAATCATTTTTACTAGTACGTGTATTTACATTTTCTCCTCTTCAATGGGTACTGAGGGTTCTTTCCCCAAGGATAAAACAGCACGAACGTAAAACTGAACACTTACCTCTGCCTGGTGCCGAGGCTAAGAATTGTGGAGCTGTAACTCCACTTTCGTTCTTATAATAAAACCAACTAGATGCAATAATTTCTCAAATTTATTTTTGGAATAAAACTCTACATATTTCGGGCAGTTCAACTGTCCATCACCAGGAGTTTTTCACTGTACATACAGCTGAACTGTATGATATATACCATTGCTGTGTGTACAGTGAAAAACTCCTGGTGATGAACAGAGGAACTGTCCGAAATTTGTAGAGTTTCTATCTAAAAATAAAGTTGAGAAATTAGTGCATCTAGTTGGTTTTATTATAAGAATTTATCACGATGCACGGTCACCTGCAACGTCAAATTCCACTTTCGTGCAGCTTTTCGTGAAGTACACTGAGGCAGTTCCTTCACTTTGAACATCACGTCGTGTTGGAATGTCATGGCAGAAATCAGCAATAATAATTAGAAAAATAGGCTAAATAAAAGTTATATTGTTGAACAAAATAATAAGCAAATGAACAGATATGACATCTTGTGGCCAACACTTATTGCATTGAAACATCTTTAAGATGAATTGTAGATATTAATCAGAATTCTTAATATTGTATGCTATTCAAGAAAATGATAAAATTCTCTTTGTCCTATATACATGCACACACACACACACACACACACACACACATATATATATATATATATATATATATATATAAAGTAAGACATTTGCTGATACTTCGGCACGACTTAACGACTCAATACGGATAAACATAATGAACATTTTCCCATCTCCTTTGAATAAATGCAGTGATGCTCTAAGTGTAAGCAGCTGTATGCAGTGCAACTTACAATCCTCAGCTTCCGTTTCCAGTGCTCCTTGTCAGAGAAGTAATAAAATTCAACTACGGTCCAAAAATTGTGCTTTGGTGCAGGGTTCGATATGGCGAGAGAGTAAGAGAGAGGGAGAGAGGGAGGCCATTTTGCTCTAGTGATGCTGCAAATCGTAATGGTCTGTTTTCACACGATCTCGATCTAGAAGAGATTTCACTACGGGTTTTAGGACTGTGTCTTCTCAATGATAACAAAACACTAAAATCACTTCAAAAGTACACGAGAAATGACCAGCCACGATTTTATGCTTAAGTTGTGTACAAAATTTCATTTAATTCCAATTAGTGTCTGTAAGTGTGAAACGTAAAGAAAGATGCGAGATTTTTACCTTGTATTCGTTTTATGCTCAAAATTTAAGCAAGTAATAAATTCAATAACAAGTTGGAGAGAAAAACGTTTTACAATATTTATAGACACTCTTGAAAAAATTACTAAATTCAGGAAGACCGATTAAAAAAAAAGATTCATAACAAGCATTTAAACCAGAGAAGCTAAAAGTGATTATTTCCTAATTTAACGAACTGGAGTTTCGTATTGGATTTCCTAGTAGAAAACCTGAGTTTTGTAACATCGTTACTTCACATGCAGCTGCCCGCATCTCGCTGTCTTTTATAACAGAGTTTTCTAAACTTATAAGCCTGTTTTCTCTTTTTCCTGATATTATTTAATTTTTTAATTACAATTTTCATTTTTAAGAATAATTGTGTCCCCAATGTTAGTTTAGAGATTTTACCTTCATGTTGATTATTGAAGTAAATTATTTTAAAATAAAAATATTCCCTGTTATTAAGAATGTTTCAATATACTGAGGGTTCAAGAAATATACCAAGTTTTAGTTGCTTAAGTTATCAAATGTCACATAAATAAAGAAATATGCATCGGCATCCCTAATACCATAAGAAGACAAAACGCCGCGTGTGGTGACAAGTCTAGCAAAAGGAAGGCTCATTCAAATGACTTGGATAAGCATGTTATGTTGGAGATGAAAAGAAGCGAAAATAAGTGATCGCTTTCCTGAGATGAATTTCTTGAGACATGTTGATGGTGTCGGGGTGGAGGTGGGGGGTAAATATAGGCAAGAGAAAGAGAAAGGATATTTGAACTGAATGGAGAGTTCTGCAAGAGTAAATCAGAATTCGACTGATGACAAACGAGAATAGGATAATGAAAACTACGTAAAATAAATATTTAAAGAGAAACCACATGGAGACGGGGTTTAGGAAAACGTTTAAGATGATTCATAGCTTTTGTCAAAGTCCACCATCTGACATTATCATGAAACAATTAATTTATTTTAACCAAGATTTTGAAAATTCTCCGTGGTGGTTTTATTCAGGCGAAGTTGCTGAAATTATGCTATCATGGTCACCTCTAAATTCAGTTGTTGAAAATTCATGAGGAATTTTCTTTGATTACTGAAGAACAGTGGACGGCCTTTCTTTCACTCTCTTCGTAGACAACAAATAAATCGAGACATCAAAAATGAGGTTTTTGAACGAAATATCTGGTAATTATTGTGGGACATATTACTATTAAACCGGGGAACCGCGGTAGCACAGTGGCTAAGGTGTTGTGCTACAAATCGGTAGGTCGCTAGTTCGATCCCAGCTGGTGTCAGTGCATTTTTCATTCACATAAAATCCTTCCGATCGCATTATGGCCCTGGGATCGACTCAGCCTCTAACAGAAATAGGTACCAGGAGCATTTCCTGGGGGTAAAGGCGGCCGGTGCGTAAGACTGACAACCTACCACCATCCTGTGCCGTTGTCACGAAATCTGGGAACCTTAACTTTCTGGAACCATCAGGGCCTGTCCAGGCCTGTAATGGGACTGCTTAACATTTACTATTAAACCTTAAATATGGATACTGACATATGACAGCTTTGCGTTGAAGTCAGATGCTGTACATTGCGTAAGAGAATGCGTACGTTTTTATTTTATTTACGATTAATTACTTCAGATTTTGCGTCTGGCCGCTTTGATGTCGAGGATGTAGTCGACTGCTTAAGAGTTTGGAATGCCGACAGCACCTCGAAACTTTATGGAGGAGACAGAGATGTCTTATATGTCATCATGGTTTTAAAAACGTTATATTTAAGGAAATGAACTTTAACATATTACTGCATTTGCCATGTCGCACCTTTACATTGTCTTGATTAATCGACGTGGAACACCTAGAGTGATTTATTACTTACTAGCCGTGGGTTTGGCACAGTAAATTGTGTAAATTATGGAAAATGTTGTATGTGTTATGGGTACAGAGGTGCGTTATTCCGCGTCCACTTCGTACACCCCGAATTGCAATCTGCAAATTCGAAATCAACAAAGAGGTTCGACTGTCATATTTCGGTACTAATATGTTTCTTTGTAGACTATTTCAAGAGACTGGGCATTGTACGTGTGTACATTTTGTACAAGGCTTTCCTTTAAATCTGTGTAAATTATCGAAGGCGTCAAGACATTTTTGTGACCAATTCATGGGAACTATTTGCATATTTCTCAACAGTAAGGAACTCAGAGCCACTGTACCTAACGCAACGTATACGGAATTTGCATTAGATTATACTTAGACTGTAGTCACCAGCAGGAATACATGATTACATCCCCTGTTGTGAAAAAAAGTCAGTTTCAATTTTGTGTCGTGTAGTTCTGCGCAGATTTCATTGAATTCCTCAACCAGACCGCTCCCTCACCGCTTCACAGAATACAGTTTGAGTTTCATTATTGGATCCGGACTGGTTCCAAGGTTTAGAATTAGTCTTCCCGTCTATTTAATGGCAGCTGAAAATAGACGTGGAAGCAAGCAGTCTTATCGTATACTTGTCAGATATCCCATTACCAGCTACAAATACTATATTGCACATGAATGTATCTGGGTTTTGTTTCCTAACAAGAAACTGGTACCTCTATAGTAAGCAGCCATGCAAAAAAGTAATTCCTACAGCAGAAATTTAGCAAGAGAAATTACCCAGTTTGCTTCTACACAAGAGTGATCGGTGAAAAGTCAATACGATGACGTCCCTGTACTTAAATAAGCCCAAGTCAATACGATGAAGTCCTTCTAATTCAATAAGCACTACAATAGGCAGGTCCATATTACATCGGATATATGGCTCAAAGCAGTCTTAGTTTTGGCAATAGATATGTGTTTCAGTACAGAACACACTGGTACAGGATGAATCCTAATATCAGTAATTTACTTACTTTATGAGGTGACTTTATCAAAAACCATAAATTTTATTGCTTTAGATTTAACGACCACCACTCCTATCTGCGCGCAGTTTTTACTAGTACTTACAGTGTTCCTTTTATCTTACGTTGATATGATATAAGTTCAAAAGTGCACATCGCCACCATGTTTGCATCTATAAACATGCACGCTCATAAAACACATTTTATGGAAAATTGTGTTTGTGTCTACGGATCACCTCCTTAGAAACGTCACCTAGTTCATCGTTTATTGCCCTCATAAAACAAGGCGAATATCCTTATAGATTTCGCTTGACGGCCATATTGTTTTTCATTCCGCAAGACTGTGATATATAAACAAAATAAAAGAATATTAGAATATATGAAAGCTACTTACATTCCGCAGATTTACCACACAAAATTCATGACCCCACATTACATTACACGCTTTCCGCCTCACAAAATTTAGAGCTGGCTTGTTAATACCGCTGATGTATTAAATTAAAATATACAAATATTTGTTTACTTATAGTGGCATAATACTCATACGAAGTATCCAATACGTAATTCTGCACAAGATTTGTGGAGTCAAGACAGGTATAATGAATTGATAAAACAAAATTTACTCCCTTACAAAATAAGTTAAACAGGATAAAAATACACAACAAAGGGAATAATAAACGAAGTATGTCGTGTAGAATAAATCAATCGTATAATTCATCTTACTGTGTGCGTGGACAATAGAGATAATACTTTTCGAGTCAGCAAAGTACTTTACAATTCCGTTTAACAGAGCCTGTCATGTAGGACAAATATGGAAAGGAGAAGAGAGACTTGCAGTTTCAGCTAGACACTGCAGAAGGGACAAATTGTGAAATCGGACTGGGTTTAAAACGAAATTGGTTTTCCTCGCCTTATTACAGGAATTCAGTTGAAGTAGTATTGAAGAAAATTGCGTCAGCTCAGCCCTTTGAATTTGCTGAGCTCAAGTCACAGAACAGAGAGCTCCTTTCGTATTCTGTGTCTTCAGGTAGTTCCTTCTCATATAGGCATTGAGAGTGTAAGACAAAAGACAAAGAAAAAATATTTTTGTAATAAACGTCACTTGACAACCAAACCCCATGGAAACGTATAAAGCTGTCCACGTTTTAAATAAAACACACATACATAAAATTATGGTACTCATCGAGCCTCCAGCGCTCTCCTCCGCCTCTTCCCTTTAAAAGTCCGAGATTCAACGTTATCCCTCTCCAATAAACTCACTTTTTATAAGCTCATCATCCGCCCCATACTCGTTTACGCCGCCCCCGTTTGGAGTAATACGTCCCTCTACAACTATCGACGTCTACAGGTGTCACAATCCAAATGCCTTCGAGCACCCCCATCCCATTGATTCACTTTAATTTACACATCCTCTCAATCCGCGACTTCATCTATCATTTAACCGAAAAGTTTTACAACGGATGTCTGAACCATCCAAACCCCCTCATCAGCTCCATAGGTAACTATTCCTTATCCGATCT
>Ga0131853_10003908_pt1 | contig 26757 bp, 23 predicted proteins | sample TergutLab28metaG_FD_92764 | JGI IMG/M metagenome (GOLD analysis project Ga0131853, IMG submission 92764) | Labiotermes labralis P1 segment gut microbial communities from Petit-Saut dam, French Guiana - Lab288 P1 (version 2) (version 2) | ecosystem: Host-associated > Arthropoda: Insects >... | reverse complement strand
TAGCTCCTCGTTATGCAATCTCCTCCATTCCCCCGTTACCTCGTCCCTCCTAGGTCCAAATATTCTCCTCAACACCATGTTCTCAAACACCCTCAGCTTCCTTTCCTCCCGCAATGTCAACAACCAAATTTCATACCCATACAAAACAACATGCAAAATTATAGTTCTATATATCTTGATCTTTAAATTCTTGGATAGCAACCTGGAAGACAAAAGATTCTGCACCGAATGATAGCAAGCATTTCCTGACCTCAATCTGCTCTTAATTTCTTCTGCAATAGAATTTTGATTTGGTATAGTTGTTCCAAAATATTTAAACTCTTCCACCCTCTCAATGGTACTATTATCAATCCACACACTGTGAATTCATCCTGCATTCTGATCTCGAGACATGACCATGCACTTAGTTTTATCAGCACTTACTTCTAGGCCATTCTCCCTAGTAGCAGCCACTAAAGCTTCTGCATTTTCCTTTAGAGTATGTATGCTTCCTCCCAGTATGTTAACATCATCGTCATAAGCCAGAAGCTGATGTGTACCATTTAGTTTCAAGCCATCCTGGTGTACCTGAACCCTCCTAATGGCATACTCTAAAGCAAAGTTAAAAAGCATTGGTGATAGAGCATCTCCTTGTTTCAAACCATTCCTAATAGGGAACCTGTCACACACATTCTTGCCTACCCGGACTCTGCCATATGTTTCAGTCAGACTCATCTTTATTAACCTTACAAGTTTCCTAAGGATACCAAACTCAATAAGAATCTTATATAAGACCTCCCTCCTAACTGAATCATAAGCTTTCTTGAAGTCTATAAAGAGCTGATGAACTTCTTCATTGTACTACACGATGCAATAATACAGAAGCAATGTGAATGACTCTACAGTAAGACTTGCTTGCAAGACCTGCATGGTTACTGCACTGTGTGTAACAGATACACACCTTGCTATCTTGCTCCTTATAACAGGAGGCAGCTGTTCTGGATCTCCAACGAGTACAAACTTCTTGGCACACAAGAGGGAACGCAGCACAGAGACTTGTAGCACTTGAGTACTCTCATCCACTATGCACACATCAAAAGTGCGCTGAGAAAACAGAGGGTGACCTGCACCTAAGCAAGTGGTGCCAACCACAGGCTGCAACAATTTGAATTAAATCAATAATATTTTTAATGGTAACAGTATCAGATTCTGCAAGAAACGGTAGATCAAGTTCTGGTTGACAAATTCCTGTTTTCTTCATGACTCTTATTACACACCGTACCAAGCAGTGAAGAAAAAGGATCTAATAAGGGCTATGATTATGGTATTTTGGGACGTGACGTCAAGCACGCTGGTAGATGGTATCAATATTCTGGAGGAACCTTATGCCTGTATCTTCAGGGTAGAACTCATATCCCATATGACTGTCATCATGAGAACCTCAGAACTCATATATCAAACATGTAAAGGTAAAGTGATCCCATTACAGACCCGGTGTGGCCCAGATGGTGGGTAGAGGTATAGCTCTACTCTTCCATGACCACGGCACTAGAAGGGGGTGAGTCATATCAAACATGTATTTAAATTAATGAATGAGGAAGTGTTTTTGTTTTTTCAGCACATATTTTATATAAAATCTGCACTTCAGTTTGTAATATCCTACAATACCACATTTCATAAGTCTAGCTAAAATGTGCAACAGTAAAAGTGGGATGTAAACAGACACAATGGAAGAAGGGAGAACAATCTTAAAACTGATGTTACAGAAGTACTGTCTTGACTCAAATGTGACATGATAATTATATTCTAATTCATCAATGAAAGTTGGGGGGGGGGGGGGGTTCCCTTTTTAAAATAAACAAGGAAGGGGGGGGGGGGGGGGGTTCACCTTATAATCATATAAAAAGTTAAATGTATTCTATATGCATTCAAACTCCAATACAGCACCACTATTTGTTCACTGCACTTTGTGGTGGTATGTTGAGGATGGAGGCATATCAAAAAGTTGGGAAATAGGAAAGTTCTGTTCACAGACTATCATGAGTGCAAAGTGTGGGTGCTACTATACCAGGGTTTGACTGCAGGAACTTTCCTGATAACTGAATACTGTGAAGAGAGGGTAAGCTTACAAATGGGTAAATACGGCACGTTGGAAGTTTGAGTACACGACGTGGTCGATTACAGACAGTTTGGATAATGGAATATTACACTTCAGACTGCTAGGATTTTGGACTTTTTCTCCTGTTACTAACCTTCCCATTATACAAGGCCTCCAATTCAGAAGGCGAGGCAAAATTTGCTTTGAGGTCTGCCTCGCTCTTGGATCGAAGTTGTGGGTGGATACGACCAGAGGATCCAAGTCTCAGAAAGTCCACATTCCTTGCTGCAAGCTTCAGTAGAACATTATCCACAGCTGAGTGGGTATGACTAGTCACCAGCACAGTTTGCCCCAGCTTCACCAGTAACTCTACTAAAGACACTATGGTGGCGGTCTTACCTGACAGACATTAAATAATAGTCAATAATGGTCTGCAGAGTCACATTCAAGTCTTCAGCGTTTATCAAGACATTAGCACAGCACTAAGTCAGGTTGGGGCACATGGTGGCCCAATTGGTTTAGGCACTGCACTACAAGCTGGACGGTCGTGGGCTCGTTTCCTGATGGTGTTATTCACATAATCTTTCAAGAAGCATTATGGCCCTGGGGTCAGCACAGCATCTAACAGAAATGAGTACCAGGAGTATTTCCTGGGGAGTAAATGTGGCTGGTGCGTAGGGCTGACAACCTTACCACCTTCATGTGCTGACTGTCTTGAAATCTGGGAGCCTCATACTCCTGGAACCCTCAGGGCCTGTCCAGGCTTCTAATGGGACTGCTGTACCTTTTACCTTTACCTAGGTCAGGTTAAAAATTTTGACAGTGTAGTCAGTATTGTGCCTAGGCCATGGCCTGGTCCTCCAAGGGATCATGGTTCAATTCCCAACAAAGCCATAATGGCCAGACTGGGTCTGTAGCCCATTCAGGCTCCTATTCAATCACTAAATAAAATTTTATACAACGATGTGCTCACCTGGGGGCATGAGTTGACACACTTGGTTGAGGCACTGCGCTACAAGCTGGAGGGTCATGGGTCCGAGTCCCAATGTTATTGGAATTTTTCATTGACTTAACCCTTCTGGCCACACTATGGTCCTGGCATTGACTCATCCTCTAATAGAAATGAGTCCCAGGAATATTTTGTAGGGGGTAAAGATGGCTGGTGCCTAGGGCTGACAACCGTACCACCTTCATGTGGCGACTGTTGAGAAATCTGGGAGCTTCAACCTTCTGGAACCCTCCAGGCCTGTAATATGCCTGTACAGGGACTGCTCTACTGTTTGAGTGCTCACCTGTACCAGGCATCCCCTTGATTAGGATGTAATCATTTGCAGTAAGAGCCTTCAGCACAGCACGACGTTGACACGTATTCAAAGGCTGCAATATTGGATGACTAGGGCGGAGAATGCTAGACTTAAGTCTTTCCACAAATGTGGGACGTTCCCTGGTGATACACACACACATTTATAACAGCATAAAATATCTTAGTGAAAGGGTTTAATTATTCATGAATAAAATGAAGCAATATGAAGAATGCAACAAAACTTCATACATGTGACAATATATTGGAAGGGCAACGCCTCACAATCTACATTAGATGACACAAAATGTACATATATTAATTAACTAATGTAATAATATTATAAATGTTATACATACTTGTCAATAATGAGACAACGCAGTTTAGCTGCCATGTCTGTGTTATCCATCAAACAGCCAATGTTTGTGAGGTTAAAAACCTTGCCCTGCTGAAATGTGTACATATCTATGTGAAAACTTGAACTGGAACCATATTTTGTTACATCCCTGTAGAAGAAAATATAACTAAACATGGCAATACAACATAACATTTCACTACAGCTGCTTTAAGCACAATTGAACCTCCTTTTTAAACTTTTAAGGACCTGCATTTTTGTATGCAAATGCAGGTCTCTAAGAGTTTAAAAACATTTCTGTTATCCACAGAAATGGCATCTTCTCTGCGCAAGATAGGGATAACAAAGTTTAAGTTGCTCACACTGGTGAGTATTAACCTTCAAATGACTTGCATCCACACACATGAACACATGAGAGAAAAAGAGATAGAGAGAAAGTATATTTAGGCAACAAGTAAAATTTTAGGACATGCTGCATAATCTGTTTTATTTTCTGCAAAATGCCACTTATTTCATAATTTTATCCTTTTCTGTTCAAACAATACTCACATTTTCATAAACCATGTGCTGGAATTTCAACACCCATCCCAGTAGGATAAGGTTCCTCTTCCTACACTTAACATCTCCTCCCATTAAGCATTTAATTTGAATGACTGAAAAAGTCATTGCAACTCAAATGTAAGGTGTTCTGATGATGGTACATTTTTAGGCATTTCTCACTGTCAGTGAGAAGTAACATTGGAGATTCCTGATTTAAAATGAAGACTGAGGAAGAGATTGAAACAATGGAGATCCAGACTGGAATTACAGCTGATCACAGCTGGATTGGTTAAGTTTTGCTTGATAAGGCACTCTACTTGCATGTTGTTTTTTCAGTCTCTCTTACAACACAAGCATATGAACCACAAACAATTTGCTGCAAATGCAGGGATACTTGTATAAGAACTGACCTTTTCAGTGACAATGTCAGAGTACTCCGGGTGATATCACAAACTGTGCCTGTAGCTACTGCCAGTCGGGTGTCTGTGCTGACAGTGACATACTCTCCAACTGTGAAGCCCGATTTACAGAGATCAGAAAACTGATCACAGCATTTCTGGAAGGTGTGAACATATGAATCACCAATGGTCATCACCACGCCAGTAATGACCATCGAACACAGACACTTGCCACGCTTCTCTCTGAAAGAAAAGAATGGGATTGGCAAGAACTACCTCAAATATGTTCATATTGGCTATTTATAATTCCACAAACAAGTGGTCATTTGTCAAGAAAAATATAACCATTATTATCTAGGTCTAGTGGATTTTAAATCATATAGAATTTTAGAGCACCAACAGTCTGGAAACAGCAGATTTTCTGTTTTCCTGCACTCTTGGTGCTGGGGGCCACATTTTAACATGTAGTTAAATTAAGCATCATGCCATGAATATATATGAAATAAATGGAGCTATAGCTCCTGATGGATGTGTTCTGAAACATGAGCAGTCAGAGAAAACAGTGAGTCTGTCGATAACAATCAGACGAATTACTGCTTGTGCTGCAGCAACTTGCAAGCACAGTACTGTGGCACTTCTCACATACCCTCACGATCTCACGCCATGTGATCGTTCTGTGGATGAAGGCTGCAAATAGGGTTCAAGGGGCTTCAAATACTGCACTACAGGAGGCCCATAGACTTCCATAATTCCTTACAACTGTACAAATGACATGAGATTTGAAGTTCTAAGCTGTATTCTTGGATGTCATGCCATGCTGTCTGATTCATAGGTACTAATGTTTTGGGGGAACATACATACGTAACTACATAGTGTCACATCCCAGAAAAAGCATGTTGTTATTGGACAAATTGCTGGATACATGTACAGCTGCCATAGGAAACTATTTAAATGGCAACTGCATCAAAGAATGCTCTTAGTAATACAAGATTTAAGATATGGCTTGTAACCGGAAACATAGTGAATTTACTTTGTACACCTCTTTCTTTAGCAAGCCAAGGGAGATCAAACACAAAACATGAGAAATAAATAAAATGTAGCACTTTACAGGATTCTGATGAGGTATACGGTCACAGTTGTGATCAAAATTTTGAACACTGTCCACTGCTGCAGGCCAAGAAGTCCACAATGCTTTAGAGGCTGGTTATGCCTCAGGAATTAAGACTAGCTCTTTTAAATGGGCTCATCAGATTCATGACTGCAACATACCTCTGTTCTGGATCAAGGCACCACAAATCCTTTTGGGCAGCACCAGAAGTGTATGAGTCTTCAAGTAGTAAAAGCGCAGTCCAATGAATCAAGTAGTCAATATGTGGTGCCGATAGATGAGATGTTGCAGAGACAGAAATTTCTGCTAGTGGATGACTTGGAGACAGTGCGGACAGTCCGTCACGCCTATAAAATATAATCAAATCGAACCCCAGACATCCCAGAAATAGGTTCAGACACTTGTTACAAGAACATTAATGGTCATTAATGGTGAACACATTTGAGTTTTAATCTGAAAGCAATAAAAATTGTATATACACACCACCTGAAACAGGTCTTGATCTCCTTACACACTAATTTCCTTTCCACTATATGATTACAGTCTTCAGGAATATGCCACCACAAAATCTGAAAAATTTACTGACATTTTGGAGGCAGATACTGCTTGTATCTTCAACATACAGGTTTGAAACTGCTGGAAGTGTGATCCTCCAAAATGCTACTAAATGTCTAACACATTGCATGGTAACACAATCCAGTATATGGCAATTTCATAGTAATGTTTTCAGAATTTAAAATTTTGTACAGTTTTTACTAGTAAGCATTTCATGATCGAAAGGACATTTCTTTCACAAAACACTAACAAAAGTACAGCTTCAAGTAATCAACAACCATAGTGGCTGACAGTAATTCTCATGATCACCCCTTAACAGGTATAAGAGAATACATGCTATGGGTGAATCCACTCCATAGGTGTTCCAAACTCAAAAACTGAATCTATGTCCTTTCCCAGGTTTACAGTTTTCAGAAGGTCAACAGATTCCACACCTGGAAGCACTACACAAACAGCAGCTTACATAATTTTTAACAGTCCTCTCCTGCTTGATTGTGTTCCGGAAAAAGTAGTAGGTTGCATTTTAAAATACAAAAAGACAAAATGAAGTGCAAAAAATGTATTTGTGCAATTACTATTGCTGTTTTTTACTTTAGATGCCGGACTGCTGGCTAGAAGTCAGTATCTGGAAGGTCCTGTGACCGGCCACCTTGACATAGGGTTTTCTTGGTTTCCTTGTGCCTAAAAGCTAATGCTGAGATGGTTCCCAAGATTCCAAGTTGCCACTACATGCTTCTCATATAGCCCTCCCAACTTAAATTTAGCAGTAACCAATTTCATATTTTGTACACATGTAAAATAACCACTGCCACCAGTTGAAAACCCAACTGCATTAAATTATTATTATTATTATTATTATTATGTCACTTTCAATATTCAGGTTTGACTGTGGTTACATAAATTCAAATAACCCGCTAACCATGACATTCTGCATTAAGGTTTCACTTTTATGGCATGGCATCCCTACACATATGGGACTATTCAAATAAAACCTGATACTGTTGTTATCCAAACTTTTCCATGGATATTTAGCATAATGTTTCCCAAATACAAAACACAATACACCTAACAAAAACTAACCAAATGTCATAGTCAAGTGGGTAGCATTCCTGCTTCACAACAGGAAGTCCCGAGCTTGAATCTTGGCCTGAAGACCAGCAGTCCTGATCAAGTGTTTTGTTAGTTTCTGTGGTCCCTCCTGACAAATGTCATACATCACCTACAAATAGATCAAAACTACTTCCTTTCACATACTTGTCAATTATTATTCACCAATGAATCTATTATTCAACATTACATAATCTGAGCTACTAAAAATGTTATTTAATGCAATGGAAATAAATAATAAACAGGAATACTGAAAGCAGTGCTACAAAAAGTAATGCACACATCTACAGATGACTGGTAACATCCATAATACTATCTTACCCAAGAAATGAAGAGCACAGTGTAAGATATGGACATTTTGAACAAGCACTGTGATGGTTTATTGGCTCTGGCAGTTGTGGAGATTTGAATTCAGTACCATCATTCATCAGAGCTGGTACTCGTGTGATGAAATGAGCAAGATCGTTGCGCAGAAGGATTAAATCCCTACACTCATTACTACCGGATTTCACTTCCTGCATCATTCCATCCCTAAAATAGGTACAAGCCAGACAACAATTTAATGTCAGTAGAAACATTCATACATATAGTACACAGTTGTGGGAGCAAAATATTCTGCCCATCTATATTAATTACACATGCCTTGACACTTACACTAAAAGAGCCTAGTTTTGATAAGTCTATGGTTGATGCGTATTGTGGAGCAGATCAACAATGAGGTATCTGTTTTTCTGAAATACGACATTCCATCACTGGGCAATTGGTCCCTGATGTTTTGAGATCACTGCATTACCTCAAAACATCACAAACCAATTGCCCAGTGCTGTGGCATCATATGTCTGAAGAAGGACTAACTCACCTACAATGCTACAAAAACCTAACAACTTGCAAAGAACAATAACCATTGGTGTCATGTAAGAGAAATTATTCAAAACACTTTGTGTGTTAGTTCTTATGCAATCTGACCACTCCATTTTATGTACATGGTGGGAGTGGTATGGTTGGTTCAAATCTATTGGCCAGCACACACACACTTGATTAATTTGTCTACTTGATAAACTTCATTCATCTATACAGGTAAAGGCAAATGTCAAGTTGTCCCTGTGCATACCATGAAGGTATAGGAGCAGAATAAAGGCACAACTCCATTCATTCCCGACCTTGGCACTAGTTGGACGGTAAGCATTCAGCTTCATGCTGTGGCCGCTATACCTCTGGGGAAAGAGACTCCAATACCCACTGAATAGAAAAATGAGTGAGCCATGGGGGCCATTCTGGGCTGCCCCTGTCAGAAAAATGAGTGAGCCATGGGGGCCATTCTGGGCTGCCCCTGTCACATATCAAACCCCATTTCTTCAACCATCCAGCCCGCAGCCTGTTAACTATATACTGTTTGAGTTATCTTGATTCCAATGTTCATCTGTAGGGCAGTCAATACTTTTAAAACTAAATGTGGAATATGTTGCAGTTGGTGGGAGTTTTGAGAGAAAGGTACAGTTAAAAGTTTTAGCTGTGCACACCACAACAGCATATGATGGGGCAGACGTATCACACCACACATTTTTAATCCTGGCACTAGATGGCCACTATAACCCCAGGGAAAGAACCTGCAGTACCCATTGGCTGGGAGGCTGGGTAGACCTCATAGATGGTCTGAACTGTTTGGAGAAGACAGAAACCTCTTGCACCTTCTAGGAATCAAACCATGACTCCTTGGATGTATGGCCAAGAGCCTAGTCCCTATAATGGCTCAGATATCCTGGTTCCTTTTGGAAACAGGTGAGAATGAAAGAGGGTTTGCTTTACTGACAGCCTCTTCACTCAGTGTGGTGCATCAGCACACCCTGCCTGCTGATTATTTCCACAGTCTGTGTTTCATTTTATACATACCACTCACCTCAGGTATAAAAGCAAGCCAGAATCCACATTATTGCCTAACTCTGACATCATCATCGTGTAGAGTATAACCTGACCCTTATGTTCAGCCGAGAAACTTGAACGTCCAGTTTTCAATTCTAATGGCATGACCTGTAATTAAAAAATAATCACTAAATGTATGTTTATCAACACAGACAGGGTGAGGGTCATCAATTGCAACTAATTTTTATGTTGTAACTTGAATGCACAACATGTTTCAGTTTACCTACAAACAGCCATCATCAGATGAAATCAGAGAACCTGTGAATTTGATGTATGTTTGTCCATGCATCGTAGTATAAGTGTAGAGAAGAAAACCAACTAGATGCTACTTAGTCGCACAATCTCCCTCATCCCGGACGCATAGCCTGCTGCTCTGCTCGTAACAGCCGACCACCAGCAACCAAGGCATTACACACCATATGCGGCAATAACACAAGTATAGTCTCGAGCTCCTGATGATGGGCATTTAAGTGCTCGAAACATGTTGAGCAGATTATAAGTGGAATAAAGCATTCAGTAGCATCTAGTTTGTTTTCTTCTTTATGCAGAGTACCTGTGTTTAAGTCAAAACAGGCTGAACATTAAGGTTATATAATATTCTTATAGCAAAACCAAAAAGAAGCACTAATTTCTCACATTTATTTTTGGAATATGACTCTACATGTTACGGACAGTATCTCTGTCCATCATCAGGAGTCTAGCACTGTACACACGGCAATAGGTATAGGTCATACAGGTTATGCTGACTGCTTGTTAGCATGTAGAATCATATTCCAAAAATAAATTTGAGAAATTAGTGCTTCTTGTTGGTTTTACTATAAGAATATATCATGATGCATGGTCCTCTGAATGTCAAATAAGCTTATGTAATAATGTAACATGAAACTCAGTTGTATCTGACAGCCATTACCTTTTACTCTGTATACCTTCATCAAAACAGGAAGTCTATCCTAAAGCCCTTCTGGATGCTTTCAAGAAGAGAAACATTTCTCTCCTCTGCTAGGAAACAAAAAAGTCCTTTCATGTCCAGCCTGTAGCCTAGTCCCTATACTGACTACACTAGGCTGGCTCCTTCTGTATCCTGGCATTACCTAATTACTCTTACATCCACAAAGAAAATGAAGTGCTGAGCACATGTGCACAGAATTGTTCTAAAACATGACTGAAAAACATCAGCTGAATTTAAGGCCTCTGCTAACTCTGCAGCATTAACAGCAGCATACGCTATTTTTGGACTACGGTAAGCATGACGCTAGTGCTTTAAGGATTGTCTGCTGAAACACAAGACAATTTTCAAAGTCAGTAAATTTTCCAGCCATGGATGTTGTACTTAAAGAAAGGGTAAAACATAATACCAACCTTAGTTAAAGTTTTCTTGCGTCTCTTTATTTTGACTTCCACTGTGACATCCACCTTTCCCTTTATTCCAAGTCTTGGTGTCCAAATGTTTTCTTCTATATCATGAACGGCAGAAATAGTCCCATCCCATTTCTCAGCATTATTTAAATTTTTATTCTTGTCATTTGGTGGTGTTGGTGTTGGTGTTTTATGGGTTGAATCTCGAACATGTGTGTTTATAAAATTGGCAATACGTGGGACAAAGCCTTCTAGTGCCTTCATTGCATCTTCCTTGGACATGCGAGATGAATACAACATCTCAATACAATGTGACCTTCTCAGTAACTCTTGGACTACATTTTTAATTGCTGAGAATGTATTGAGATTACGTTTCAACACCTGTAAAGGCAAGAAGAGACATTAGCCATTTCAGTAACAATCTAATACCCACATTACATAAGCAAATAATACCACGCAGTTGTCAAATAAAATGACAAATTATTATCATCAAATTTCTTGTAACACAAAAATGTACACAATATGGAAACCAGATTTAACCAATGCTAGTGCTTTATGCAACTAATTTCTCAAGAAAACATATATCTTAAAAAAAAAAAAATGTGCTCCGTGTGCCACTTGAAGCCTGCATGCCAACAGTAAACTATTACTGTTCTACTGCAACACATGAAAACTGTCAGATGCCTATATCAGAAGACACTGTACCACCATCCCAAAACTGGAAGTCAGATACCGTATCACAAACACACCAAAAGCCTTCATGGTTTCTCGTGAGAATAGCGATGCAACTGAAGAGTAATTTCTGTGATGCAATAGTGTTCACGTACATTAAATGTAAAACATACGACACTACACAATACACAACATAAATAATATGAATAACCTCTTGGAGCAGTTCATGCACCAGACTTCCAATGACCATGATGGTGGAATCACCGTCAATGCCTCTAAACCACTCGGACAGCACGCCTCTGCGTGGACAGAATAGTGATCCAACAACAGCAGTACTGGAAATCAACGTATCAGGGTGATGCACAAGGAGACCAACTGAGTTGTTGATGAACCAAGATGCAACAGGATGTGATGTCTTCTCACAGCGGCTTGCCTTGATGCTTACGATGTCACCGTTTTCCAAATTAATGTCTGCCCTGGAAATTAAATTTACTGGTAAGTCTCTATCAGTTGTGCAAAAATGGAGATAGCAAGGGATAATACCCAGTTGAACATTATGGTCTTTAGGATGTAACACCAAGTGGTGTGGTAGATACAGTTCAATGTTTCAGAGAAACCCACCTACCCAATTACATGACATGACATCACAGAAGACCATAACCTTCACATTTAAATGACTAGTTGGTATTTGGATTTTAGCATATTGTTATGAAAAACATATTATTCAAATAGAAAAAGATAAAATTATGAAATAAACAGAGTTTGGTTGAAAAAAAAAAAAAAAAAAATGCAGCATGCCTTAAAAATGTACCATATTTACTTGTTGCCTAAACAAACAAAATAAATATCTAAGGAGTTTATTTTATGCACGGTCACTTTGCAAATGCAGGTCAATTAAAGTTCACAATTTGACACACTTAAACCTCTCTTGCATATTGAAGATACCATTAATAAGGATAACAAGAGTGGATTTGTATTTGACTGCAATGCTTGATTCGGCAGAGCAACAGTACTCAACTGTACTCTTACACAAAACACCATATTTTATAATTCCTTAAAATGTACAGCATATTTCTGGGTCAGAGGTAATGAGTGGAACAGCTGTGAATATTATACTGTGTGTCATGAAACTGACATACAACATACATGAGTATGACGTTCATAGAGCTGTGCATCGTAATATTATTTCTACAGTAAAACCAACAAGATGCACCAACGTATCAAATTTATTTTATTTTGGAATGATACTCTGCATGTTTCGTGTGGTCTTTCCGTCCATCATCAGGAGTTCAAGACTGTACATACAGCAACGGACAGCAGTATCTGTTTCACAAATGCCTGTTACTGTATGTACAGTCTTGAACTCCTGATGATGGACAGAAAGACCGTACGGAACATGTAGTGTCATTCTAAAATAAAATGAATTTGATACATTGGTGCATCTTGTTGGTTTTACTACAGAAACAACATACCTGAGACCTAAAATATGCCAGAACAGTAACAATGATTAATGACCTTCATGCCAGTACTACCCAAAAAATCAATTCTGGCCACTACCAGACATATTAACCCTTTAAAGATGAAGCATAGACTGCTTTTTTTAAATACCCAGTCCACAGAGTGCAGTAAACACTTTCGTTTTGGTTACAAAAACCAATCAGTTTATGCTGTAAGTGGCACAAGCCGTTGTTTGTTCTGAGATCAATACAAAACACATATATACAGTGTGGGCAGAATGTACAATTGTTGAATGTTAAACCTGTTGGTGCATCATGTAACCAGTAGGCTTTAAAAGGTTAAACAAGCTATACTAACCTGCCACAAACATGCTTTCTTTCCCTAAGAACCACCTTATTTCAATTCCACATTTTTTAAGTACTAACATACTCTTCAGAACAGCCATTCTTTGCAATTATTAAAATAACTGCATTTTATTGTTACTCTTTTAGGTTTTAAGGAAAATCAAAACTGTACACAATTTCATGCATCCATCATGGTGTAATTGTCATATTCGCCCTTCAAGGATTACTCAGCGTTGACTGTTTGCTTGGTAGTTACCATTCAACAATATACAATGTCCCAGAAGAGTGACAAAGGGTTTATATTTTGGGTTGGCCCAATGGACAACTGAACAAGTTTCTGGGTACTCAGAATCCACTCTACTGGAAGTCACAGAACATTGTGCAACCGTCAATGAATGTCAAAGGATTAACACTGTGTGTGGAACCATTTTCATTTCAACGTCAATAACAACCTCTTACCAGTAATCCTGCAGCAGGCAGACTGTAGTGGCTTTACTGTTTGTGGAACGAAGTTTAACTGTTTTCTCCTGTTTCTTATTTCCAGTCTTTAGCTCCATGACCTCACATCGTTGGAAAGTATCCAAACTTAATTCTTCATAATTCTTTGAAACTGCACTTCTGAATGAATAAAATTTAAAAAAATCTAATTAAACAATGTGAATTTACTGTCTCTTAGTTATTTAACAAAGAATTTTGAACTTGTTCAGACAGATTATGATGGCACAACATATTCCATCATGAACTGTCTTCAGAGACAAATTTGCAATTAATGATAAATGTTATTCTTCACAGCATCAGTAATTGACAGAATAGCTTTCTGTACTGCACTACAATGGAATCTGTCCACACTACTTCATTTACAATGGCTACTTGCAAAGGCACAAGACAGAGATCCTGCACTACAGTAAACAATGAGCCTTGATCTTATTGCAGAGGTACAGCTCCATTCTTTAACACTTTGAATTAGCTGGAAGTGAGTGATTAGAGTCAAGACCTGGCTGCTTTACCCATGAGGGAAAGCCCTAATACCCTTTGCAGGGGACATGTGGTGGCTTGTCAGAGTCAGACTGGGCGTGATGGCACAGGGCCAAACCCACATTTTCCAGCTGTTCTGTGTGTAGTAACTACAATAACTGAATGTCAACGTTATGTAAGTGGAATAAAATATTCAGAATTTATTTCCGTAAGATTAATTTTAACATTACCATCCAATCTACACTTCGATCGGACAAAACTACGCCATGTCCCGTCTCATGGTAACAGACGATATGTACAAATTGTGAAGTCTTCACTATGCAATTCTATAAACCGATTTTCCTTACTCTGTTTCCTCATCTTCCATCATGAAGAAGTCCAAACTGTCGGAAGATAACCATGCTGCGTGATCCACCTCAGTTATGTCACTTGAACAGCTAGCTGTTTTCACCTGCTGAATGGCAGATGTACCTACTGCTGTCTGTTTAGTATTACATATTGCACCAGCACATTCATCACTGCTATCAGCACTACGATCTAAACACTTGGCTTCTAGGCTTAATAAATTATGTTTAAAACTGGACTCATTGATGGCAGCTTGTTTGGACAGCACTGTACTGTTAGACACAATTTCACTTTCTTGATTTCTGTCTTTACCACTTGGAATGTAACATCCTGAAACTTTATTACCTGAGCCAACAGAATCACAATTAGAATTCAATTGCAATACATCTGAAAATAAAATTTTGTTGGAACTTACTGTACCATCAGTCACATCTGAACACTGTTTGGGCTCATTCAGATCTTCAAGCCAACTAATGTCAGCTTTTGTAACACTACAGTCAGAATCCGTGTCCTTTGGAATGGGATTACGCAGAATGGAGTTTTCCAAAAATGCTGCAGGCATCTGTAGTAACTTATCCAGTTCTGTACAGTCCTGTACATTGGTACGACTAACACGATCTTGATTTGTACGATCATTTGCAGGGCCCCGATTAACAGTTGATTTTACACTGAATACCTGCACATTTGTACCATGTGAAGACTGACCATCATCTGTAAAAATACTTACAGCTCCATCGAGCTTTATCTTTTTGTGTGAAGAAGCATCTTGATTTTGAAGTTCAGGATTACTTACTGAAAAAACTCCGCCTTCTATTACATCAGCACTACAAGCATTATCCAGTAAATCAACAACAGAGTTGTCCTGCTTGTTTCTTTTGCCCAGAAAATGTTTTCCCAATTTTTGCATATCAGCCTTTGAATGTTTTTTACTCTGACATGCGAGGCTAATCTTCCTGCTTTTAGTAGTAGGCGTTATACGGATGACATCTGGGGATCGCACCACACCAAATACCGTCCTTTTAACAGGTGAGGTCTTCTCTGGTGTGGGGTAAATTATATCACAATTTTCATCGACACTGTTCTCCCCGACTTTCGGAAATATTAATAACTCATCATGTGAAAGTACAACATCTGATGAAGATAGTAGCCCTGGAGACTTATCATCCTCCTCCTTGACAACAGATGCTGAAACATTCAGGTCTGTAGTGTTTTGATTAGATAAATAGGTACTGCTTCTATCAGACAAAATTGACTGCCCCTGCTGATTTTGCTTGACAAAGAAACTGGATATTTTCGCTTGTCCCTTAATGAGAATGACCTATAAAAAAGAGAAAAAATAATATGATTTATATTAAAATACAGAGCAAAGCCCACCACCTCATTACAAAAATGCTCCTTATTTCTGCAACTCAGTCAGAGGATATAAAAGTTGTTTACATACATATTCATTCCACTGATCCAGTCTCTGCATCAATTACATCTGAATATGGAACATGTCAATAAACATCAGACAACACAAGACACATAGAAAAATACATTCACAAGATAAGACAGTAAAACAAACAAAACAAACACATTCACAGGAGTAAACCAAAGTATTACTCCAGGTCATCATTCACAATGGAACAACTACATGTACAAGGCTTATTCTAATGACATTAGAAATATTTCAAAGCTCTAGTTATAAAATTTACATATAATTGATATAAAAGCATTTACTACTAAAGTAGTCAGTCATAAAAGTGGTTTTGTACTTTATATATTATCTTTGTCTATCTTGCATTCTAAAAATTCAGTAATTTAATAGAATGAATGAATAATAAAGTATCCATATAACTTGTTTTTGAATCTTTTCCTGTCATTTCTATAACTCTGTATATTGCTTGGAAGGCTATTAAAGATTTTGACCCCAGAGTAAGAAACTCCTTTTTGAACACAAGATAAACTTACAACAGATAAATATAAATGATTTTTGTTTCTGATGCCTAAACCGTTTACATATGCATTAGTGAGAAATTCTTTTTGATTATCTGCTACGAACAATATAAAAGACAATATATACTGGCATGCAATAGGTGAAATATTAGCTGTCTAAATAGCTTCTACATAAGGACCTCGGTCCTACACCAGACATTACCCTCACCACACTTTTTTGTAGTTTAAATACTTGATGTGCACATGTTGAATTTTCCCAGAAGATTATTCCATATTGAAGTACTAAATGAAAGTACGAAAAGTAGACCATATGCAAAATATCCAGATTTAAAATGGGAATTAAGTTTCTTATCGAGAAACAAGCAGCACTCAATTTAGGAAGAATTTGTTCTATATGGTTTTTCCAATTCATACGATTGTCTATATGCATACCTAAAAATTCAGTACTCTTTACTTCATCTATTACATAATCCTTATACTAAACAGAGAACTGATTATACTTCGTATCTCCCCTTCTGTAATAGGAACTATATGCATGGGTGGAAATTCAAATGGATAATATTTCTTTACCAATGATATCATATTATTGTCTTTAGCAATGAGTATGTTTAGATTTTCAGTAACATTCAAACAGTAATTATTAAAAGCTTCAGCTGCTTGTTTAGGGGACTGCTCTATGCCATCTAATTTGAAGGTAGGAGACATATGTTGAGAATTCTGAATCTTCCTGTTAAATTTTTTATAATTTTTGAAGTCATCTTAACCTTATTTTCCGAATTTGCTTTTAATTCATTGTAATACAATTTTTTTGCCCCTCTAATAACTCTACACAAAATAGTACAATAATGTTTGTAATATGTTGTCAATTCCAAGTCATTACATTTTCTACTGAGAAGATACAACCGTCTTTTCCGTTGAAATGATATTCTGATGTCCCTTGTAAACCAAGCGATGTCTTTATGTTTATTATGATAAATAACAGGGAAACTAAATTAAAAAATACTGAGATATTTTCTCAAAAAAATTATTGAAAATTTTATTAATATCATGCTCCTGATAAATCACTTCCAAAGTTTCCTTCAGTAATAACCCTTTAAAGTAACTAATTGTATCTGCTGTGAAGAGTCTTGTTTTGAATCTGCCTGACATTTTTTTTTTCTTTTTACAAAAAATTCCATTAAGATTAAACACTGGGCATCATGGCCTGATAAACGATTATATATGGGGGTAAAATACTGCATAGATGTAATCGTGAATTATTTACAAAATATATTATCAATGGCTGAGCTGTGGTTATTTTGTAATCTCGTGGGGAAATTCACCGTGTGTAACATGTTAAATGAACCCAATAATTCACTGTACATAATTGGATGAAATGTTTTTATATATGATACTCCAGCTTAAGAAACTATTACACATATTCATAAACATTACAATCGTAACTTAAAACCAATACTTACGGGCTTACGACCTTTCACCATTATTTAATCAGAATTCCGTGCTCAGAACTGTATGTTGAAGAATATAATTTTGTTGTATTCATGCAATCGCACAAGATGGGAGAAGGCTGAACGCTCAACCGCATACAGCATCGATTAGCCTATGTAAAAACGCAGACTAAAATTTCACATTTACTCTAAAACGCGCCAGAACTACTTACACGACTAGCTTGGCGCCACTGTCTTGGCGGGATGTAATTGTTTTTAGTATAGCCAACACATGGAAGAATAAAACTTCAATATCACAATTAAAAATGTCGAAGAACATTTTAAGTGCTTACCGAAAGTAAACGTTAACACAGAAATAAAGAACTAACCACTGTTCAATTAATTACATTCCCCATGAACGACCTCTCTAAAAATCCCTATAACTACATTATGGATTCCCGACAAGTATGTTGGTAATAGGATTCATTATAGTTCACAAGTTTAACAAGTGAGCGCTCTATTGTCGATGTTGTGAGAATCAGCTGTGGTCATCGAATATGCTTACATTTCAGTGTTTAATGGTGCGCTATATTTGTGAAGTGCCGAAGCGTTTACATTTATAGTACGAGATAACCCAGTATCACATTAACGGTAAGAATAAGGGCTCCTCTTTGACAAGCACGTGTATCTCAGATGTACAACATATACGAAATCTGCGATTTCAGTAGAACGTCCCGTAAATTTTTAATCTAACAGTGAACCAAGTTGATTATAGTGTGTAATTTTAATAGGGGCGATCACAGTCTAATGGTGGGATGATGGCGGCAGAAAGTGAGGAATGTGAACTCCAACAACTGGTGCCTCCAGATGACGACACCCGCGTAACGAGCAAGTCTGGTGAAGTGACACCACCAGTAACTGCTGGTGTGAGCAAGGTGACTCAAACCTCTCCCACTTCCCCTGACAGTAACAAGGTCAGTAATAATAATAATTATAACAACGATGTTCACATTAGTCTAATCACTTGCATGTGAGCATCGTATTCTGTCACGTAAAAGAACAATATATAATGGTCTTTTAACGTATAACATTTTTGCAGGTATCATCAAGTGCTGGAAGTGTACGAGGAACCCAGAGCCAAGGATCAGGGGGCTCACGCAATCCGAATAGAATGTCAGCAGCCCCCATTTTGGGAACATCTGCAATTACATCGCCATCAGGTGGTAAGATTTTTGTAGAGAAGTTTTCCATATTTTATTATTCCTATATAATGGCAAGGTCTAAAATATCATTATTTCCTTCTTTACCCTTATAGGGTTGGTATGGCACAGGGGAAAACTTACATATTAGCTTTATCAAGTAACAATATTTATACACTCATGTCTCCAGGATGATTTACACATTAATAGACAAACAGTTGCTGATCATTTTTAAGCCAAATGACATTTTGATCACATATTATTTGACTATTGGCCAGAGTATGTTAATGGCTGCTATTCAGTGACTTTATATCATTTATGGTTTCTTGTTTCAGGATCTGTTAGTGGAAATCAGCACACGAAGTTCCTTTATGTCAACGAGAGACTGTCTCGTGGGCCTTCCATCACACTAGATAGCTCCTCACGCTCTTCACGTGAACCAAGGTTGAATCCAGTGGCAGCGCGACTACACAACACCAAGAAAGGTACTAGTCTGCACAGCAACAATACGGTAACAGCAGTCTGATATCAACAGTAAAAAGAAACAGCTCTTATATGCACACACATACAAAATTGAGAAATTACATACTGAAGAACTAGAATTTATTATGCTTTCCTGGATCTTTTTTATTGTGTAAATTTTATTGTTTTTTTTATCATGCCGCAACAGCCCTAGTGGGCCGAGGGCTCCTCATTGTTGAGGATTCATGATCACACTCAGACATAACACACTCGGTAGGACTCCACTAGAGGATTGACCAGCCTGACAAAGAGACCTCTATCTGACAACACAACACTCACAAGGGACAGACATACCTGCTCCCGGTGGAATTTGAACCCACAATTCCAGCAAGCGAGTGGTCGCAGATCCACGCCTTAGACTGCGCGGACACTGGGATCGGCTTGTTTAATGTTCTGCATTAAAATTTATTCTTTTGTTATGGTTATTTCATTTATTCATAATTTGTAAATCAAAAAGGTGAAGTCATTGCTGTGCTTAATCGACACTGTTAAATGAATGTATATGGTGGATTGGAGTTAAAGCTCCATGCATTCATGACCTCTGTACTAGATGGATGAGAGTGGTCAGCTTCCCACCTTGTTTGCTTCACCAGGATGGGTGGGACTTGGAGGCAGTCTGTGTACTATGGAGAAAAGACCTCTTGCCCTGCCAGGAATTGATGATCAATTGCTTGGTTGTCCAGCCTTGAATCTATGTATCTGAAACATTCCTGCTCTCTCTGCATTGTTATATTGCATTTTTCTCAGAATATTTTAAAAATATGTAACATACAGTATCATTTGTAATGAGTGTGAAAAACATCAACTTCTCAAGTAATCTCAGTATGAAAGCTCAGTCCTCAGATGTTGCTTATAAATAAACCACACATTCACAGGTGGAACAATGAGTAATTCAGAATTATTATTGCATAAAAAGGAAATGCCAATATTATGAAAGCATAAATGTGCTAAAAAGTGTTCAAAAGAAATTCCATAACACACCTTCATGTGTGGGTTGCAAACAAATGGTAATAACAATGATATGCCACATTCATGTATCACAAAACACTGTTTGGAGAATCTCTTTGCCTTGCAACTTAAATTCATTATGAAACAATGCACCATGCTTATAAGCACTCCATATTATGTATGTAATTTTTTTCATGTAACAGGAAATATTATTACTATTCTCATTATTATTATTATTATATTTCTTCTTCTTCTGCTAGGTGTGTACATATCAGTGCTTCAGAGACGCCTGCTACCTCCATCTTCACGGCAGCAAAGCAAGCATGTGTCTTCTATTCTGAAGATGGAGGTTCGCCCTGAACTATATGAATCATATGCCAAAAGACTGTAACCTCTACATCAAATTCTATGTAGCAAAATACATTCCTTTTTGTACAGTAGACAAGACTTGCACAGACGAAAATCTCAGATACTATGAAGTAACACAGAATGGGCAGGAGGAAAATTTTTTCATTGACACTGTACAATGTTAAAAATACAAAAATTCAAAGGTGACCCTGAGTTATAAATCTCGTTTTTAGCCCAGAAAGGTTAAAGTAAATGTGACTAACATCCCTTCAGTTGTCTGCTGCCAATCATAGCAATAAAGTGTTGGCTAACACAAACCACTTGCTTTGTGAGTGCACCTATTCAAATCTTTGCACAAAACAAAAGACTGAAGTGTGTACTGTAACTATGACACTTAGGTTAATATCAATGAAATCTTAAACTGCTAAAATATTATATTTTAAAATTACAGTCTTCTGGGATCTGACGCCATGTAGCTTGGTAGACCAAGCCCATGAAGGTGAAAGCAGCAGGTTCCTTCAAAATGTTGCTGTCTGCCTGCCTGTCTCCCTACCTACCTGTCTGTATGTCTATCTTTACATCTATTTCTTGGTGTACCTCTCAGCCTAGTTGTTTCCAAATTCATGTATAACACATTATTATTATTATTTTTGTTGCTGCCATTCTCATTATTGGTTTACTGGTTACTCTAGTAGTAGTAGTAGTAGCAGCAGTAGTAGCAGTGTTCATTACATTATTTTATTTGTATTTCTTCATTTGCATATCTTCATTGCAGAATGAATATTATGTTTGTCACATTTCTGATTTGTTTTCTTTTGTTTTTGTGTAGTTTAGTTTGTGCTTTGTTTTGTTTGCACTATGAGGTAGGCATGCACATGGGTGCAGCTCGGCGCTCGTGTCAACACCACTCTTTTCTCTCAGATGTAACAGATGTTCGGCGTATGGAGGCGGCTCTACTGCACCTTCTTGAAGACTTCCACTCTGGCAAACTGCGGGCTTTTGGTGAGTCCATCTGACCACTGTCTTGTGAAGGTGGGAAGCAGCAGGTAGGATAATGAGGAAAAGAACATACATGACCTCTGTGAATGAGAGGCATACATCGTCATTTCTTCATAAATGTTTCTGCACCTTTTACGTGAAATGCACTTCCCAATATACGAAGGTTGCTCAGAAAGTAATGCCCCACATTTTTTTTTCTCATTCCAGAATAAAGATAGCAATGTGAAAATTGAGATGTAGCAACACTGATGTTAATTGCGCATGTAAGTACATGGTCGTCCGAAAGATAGTGCTGCTGCAGTAGTCTGTGAAAATGGCATTTATGCCTGACACACGTTCCAAACAACGAGCTGTAATTGAATTCTTGGTGGCGGAGAAAGAAAGTGTGGGGAACATTCACAAACGGTTGTGTGCTGTGTATGGAAGTTGTGCCATCGATAGGAGCACTGTTGGATGCTGGGTTCAGAGAGTTAAGGCTTCAGGAAGTGGAGAAATGGTGCTGCATGATCGACCATGGTCTGGACACCCTGCCACAGCCACCAGTGCAGACATGTTGCAGCACGCCGATGGCATTATTCATAAGTATCGGCACATCACAAGTCAGCAATTGGCCATACAGCTTTCAGTCAGCAATGGAAGTGCAATAGCAATTGCTGACGCTTTGGAATATTCGAAGGTATGCGCAAGATGGGTTCCTCGAAGTCTCACAACCGAACATAGATGTTAAAGGAAAGCCATCTGCTCTGAATTGTTGGAGCATTTTTAGGCTGAGGGGGAGGCCTTTTTGTCCCAGATTGTCACAGGTGACGAAACCTGGGCTCACCATTATGAGCCGGAGACGGAAAGGCAGTCAATGGAGTGGCATCATCCACAATTCACCAAGAAAAAAGGTCAAGACAACTCTTTCTGCCGGAAAGGTCATGATCACCCGTCTTTTGGGATGTTGATGGGATGATTCTGGTGGATGTGATGGCCAGAGGTGAGACAATCAATTCGGACGTGTACATCAAAACCCTCCAAAAACTGAAACCGCGTTACTGGCAAGTGTGGCCTAACAGGAATCCAGGAGACATGTTGACTCAGCATGATAATGTCTGCCCTCACACAAGGGTACGAACCCAGGAGGCAGTTGCCAAATTTGGTTGGAATGTGCTCCCCCATCCCCCCAATAGTCCTGATCCGGCGCCATCAGATTTTCATCTTTTTGGGCCACTGAAGGATGCACTGCGTGGGACAAGGTTTGAAGATGATGAGAGTGTGATTCGTGCAGTGAGGACATGGGTGCATGAACAGGAAACGAGCTGGTACAGGGAAGGCATGCATGCCCTTGTTTCGCACTGGTGTAAGGCCGTAGACGTAGATGGAGATTATGTGGAAAAAGAACATGTGTAAAGGAAACATCCAGTTATACTGTGCGTGAATTTCATACATTCTGAATAAATAGTTTCCGAGAAAAAAATGTGGGGCATTACTTTCTGAGCAAACCTCGTAGATATTCTTTTTCATATTTGTCATTCTATATATATACCTACAAAGTTAATTGCTGATGACTGGATATACTTCTAATTATTTTAGTCACCAAGTGAGTTAGTCTAACTCCATGTCTGAACTGTTTACCAAGTTCGTTGGGTGCTGTAGTTTCATCCAGGTCTATATATGCATGAAACGTTACCCTTCTCTCATGCTAGAGTACAATTCTGGATGGTTTCTTTGTGTGTTAAGATGTGCTGTCTTTATTTATTGTGTGTGTAATTTATTACTTAATAAATCACCATAGAATTCTAACTGATGAGACTTATGTCGTTACCATACATTTTCCTTCAGAGTATATTCTAGATATACCTGGAAATGTGTCCCCATTCACTGAGGAATATTTCTTCTGACTGAAACCAACCTGATATATGTATCCCTCAATATAAATTAAGCAGTAAGTGTCACAGTATTTAACACAGTATTTATAAGTAGCTGGTATACTGTGTCAATCAACTGCCGTTTTTCTGTAATATCTGCTGAAAGCAAAATATCCAATTAATATAAATTCTCTGAAGATCTACTAAGCTTTTTTCCCATTAAATTCTCATTATACTGGTACTTCAAGCTGAGATTTTGTGTATCAAAAATATTTTGTTCTTGTATCTACATTCTGTCTCCCTTCTTTTGTATGTATGTTTGACAGCCAGACTCTTCCTATTATTCTGTATGCATGTATACTGACAGCCAAACTTCATATTCTTCTTCTCCCCTCCAAGGTTTACAGCATTTGTACCCATTCTACTGTGACAGCAGATGTGTTCCTCAGTGTCATATATCGTCATACATCTTACCTCTTCTTAAGTTTGTACAGTTAAGAGTATTTGAATTATGTTCTTTCCTGACATTCAGGGCGTAGCTTTTTTTCCTTAACACAATGTTTACAAACGCAGTCCACAGTTCTTCTGTTCCATGAAATATTCTACATCTCTGCATTTGAGAGAGATTATCAAGATGGGTTTATGCAGTCTCATTTATACTTCATAAGTGCATTATGTGGTGACTTTTTGTGGAGCCATAATCTTGTTTCTCTTTCTCACTTTTTGTCCATCTTTCAAGTCTGCAGTCATTGACAGTATTTTATTTAAAAAAAATACATATTCTACATATTTATTTGAAATCTTTCACATCTTTTTCAATTAAATATGTTCTGCTTCCATATAAAATCATATCCTTCCAATATGGCATCCTTAATTTAATGAAGCATAAGGTTCCTTCTATTATAACTTCCTCAAATTTGTATTTCTTGGTTCTGAATGTTGTCTTTAGCATTTCTTTCAGTCACTTGAAAATGCATTTCTCCCAGATTAAGAAAATATGTTGTAGTACAGTGCGAGAAGTGATGGATAAAATAAATGTTTATTGGAAGTTTTCTTAAGACTGAACTTACATAATAATTTGACATGTGGTTCATACCTTGCAGCCATGGAAGGTGGACCCTTGCCCTTGTGTCAGGATGCTGATGGTGATAACTGTAAGGTAGCTTCCAATATGTTGCAAGTAGTGATGCCACAGCTGATATGGGGTAGTCCTTTGGCATATGCAGAAAAAGGGCCAGTAACTTCTAGTATAAAAATTGGTGACATTATACCTGCAAAAACTGCAACTAAAGAAAAAAAATCAGTGTGCATAGGGAGATGTTATGAATTTGCAGCTTCAGCAGTAGATGGACCTGGGCAGTCAGATTTACAGTGTATTCTTTACTCACTGGGGAAAAAGACTGCAGGCATCCACTGTACTGGACTCCAGAGTTATGGTGAAGGCAATTGTATGTAAAAGTATGAACTGTTCTAGGCTTTATCCTCTCGTATTGAATAAAACAAATTACAGATTCCTCCATTACATAAAATTATAAAGGGTTTTGACATTGGTGCATTGCACTCAAAAATACTGTATCTGGACTTGGTTCACTGTGTAGTACTCTGAAGAGAATGAAACATTTTGGAAACAGATTCAGTTCTATCTTCACTTGAAATCTCAGTCACTGAGTGACTTCTGCATTTAAGTTATACTTCATGCTGAATTAACAGTTAATGCATTACAAATGCAAATGTTTTGCTTACTCGTTTAGGTTATGTGTACAGCAGTTGTCTGGGAATTTACATATTTTTAACAGTCAATTCATTCTGTAGGTAAAGACTGCAGTATGGAACAGATGACAGGGATCCGCGAGCAACAGGAGCGATTGGCAAGGCTACATTTTGATCTAGGAGCTCAGCAGGAACTGTATGCTCCCCTCAGTGATGAAGGTTTGCGTGCTGGTCAGGAGAACATGCATCGACTTATGGAGAGTCTAGAGCAGCTCAGTGTATCAATTGAGAGGTTACACTCCTCTAGTGACAGCCGAGACAGTAGTGTATTACAAGACTAGCATCAACAGAACTTCAGAAAAAGAAAAAACTGTGCACAGGCTTCCAGTAGTGCCAAGGATACTGCATCTTTTCCCACAAGAAAATGACACTTTTTTGCTTAAAGTGTCACAAAGATTGAATAGTAAATATTTACATGACAAAGGTACACTTGATGGCCATTGTATGACTTGTATTATTATTTTAAGTCTTGTTTTGGGTAACACATTTTGAGCACAAATGTTCAGGAAGTTTATTTTCTCAATCTACTGATCTGATCTGAGATGGTAGGAACTACCTGTATCACTGTACGATATAATACATGGTGAGAGGAAAAGAATGTGCATAAAAATACAAATTATGAAGCTGATAAATTTGGATGTTTATGAATCCTGATTATAATATTTATCAGAATACTTGATAAAAATGGGGACATTGCATGAAGTAAAACAAGTACATAAATTTGGGGATGCCATGACCTGAACAGGGGCCAAAGTGCTGTAAGACAGAGACAGAGAGAGAGAGAAAGGAAACATTTACATTTCTAGGAAGGAAATGCCATACGCTGCTTTCTGTACTTACATTTGTGCCTTTATTTTGGTGTATATATTCACCTGTATTTGTTTAGTCTGCTCAGTAAACATTTAGTCAGATATTAAATATTTAAAAGTATTTGCTTTATAAATGTGGGCTGGGATAGCGTGGTCAGTAAAAGCTGGATGGTCCAGAGATCGAAACCTGGTGGAGGCGAGATTTTCTGCACCCATCCAGACCAGTCCTGGGACCCACCCAGTCTCCTGTACAATGGATGCCAGGCACCTTCTCCTGGGGTAAAGTGGCCAGGGGTGTGGTTTTGACCACTCACCTGATGTATTGCTGAGGTTACAGAAACAGTAGTGCTATCCACCCCCCCCCCCCCCCCCTCCCCCCTGCCCCCCCCGCGATGGGGCCGCGCCTCTTCCCCCCCGCCCTCAAGAACACCACCCCCCAC